>SL_3KL_010_SEDDRAFT_10000493_pt1 | contig 32460 bp, 23 predicted proteins | sample SodLakKL_010_SED_2_FD_10381 | JGI IMG/M metagenome (IMG submission 10381)
ACCACTGCGATCGGCACGCCGGTCAGGCCCTGAATGAAAAAACCGACCAGGGTCAGAATCAGAACCGCGGCCGATGCCAATGTCATGGGCGAAGGTCGGCTCGCCTGTTGATCGTTATCCGGCATCCGATAGGTTGCGGGGATCTTTCCCCGAAAGGCGATGCGCAGGCCGGTATAGCTGACCACGATGCTGGCCACGGCCGGCAGGAACATCCACAGGGTGTACTCCAGGAACCCGATATCAAAGAAACTGGCGACGATGATATTGATCGGGTTCGAAATGATGAAGGCGCCGGCGAGATTGCCGACGTAAAGGACTGCGAAATAAAATGGCAGCTTGTGGGCCAGTGTCCAGCCATCATCGGCGATCTCCTCGACCATGGCGTAGACCAATGGCGTGAAAATCAGAATGGCGGCATCGTTGGTAAATACCATGCCGACTCCGGCCCCGGTGAAGAAGATCAGGGTAAACAGCCGCATGCCCCTGCCGCGGCCGGCTCGGAGCACCGCTCGGGTAATCCAGTCCAGCAAGCCGGCCTTTTCGGCCACGATGGTGATGACCATCAGGCTGATGATGGTCAGGAGCGGATAAGCCAGCATGCGCAGGGTGTTGAGCGCCAGGTCGTAGGGCACCAGCCCGGTCAGCAGCATCAATGCGGCCCCGAGCGTGGCCGCACTGCCGTGCTCAAATCGGAAACCGCCGATGCTGGGGCGCGCCAGCGCAAGCACCAGTGTCAGCAACAGGATGCTGAGAGCGAGTATCCCCAAAACTTGTACCTGACCGGTCGCCTTGCCGAACGGTATCGACTCAGTTGTCGCCTCTCAGGTGCGGTGGGCCCTTGCCGTTGTCGTCATCCTCGTCCTCGCGTGCCAGCACCTCAGCCGGAATGCCGGTCGGCTCGGTTGCGTCCACTCGGCCGCCAATGTTGTCATAGGTCAGGCGTCCTTCCTGACGATCGCGAACGACCAGGTCACCAGCCACATTGACGGCGGCAATGTTGCCGCGCTCCTTGGAGATGTGCAGATCGCCACCGATGTCGCGAAACAGGGTATTGCCGCGCAGGGATCTCTCCACCACCACGTTTCCGCGAACGCCCTCGATGATGGTTTCACCGCGATCGCGGCTCAGGGTCACATTGCCACCGACGTTGCGGATGGTCAGGTCACCAAACCTCGAAGTCACCTCGACATCACCATCGACATTTTCGATATTCAACTCTCCACGTTCTTTGTCGATCTTGAGCGAGGCGATGTTGTTGATGTGCACGGGCTCACGCTGGGTGGTGACTTCGATGGCGAGCCGACGAGGCACGTTCAGCGCCATGTGCAGCTTGGCAAAGGACGCCTCGGGATGATTGGCGCCGTCAGGCATGCGATCAGTCAAGGTCAGGACACCATCCACCGGCTCCAGGACCAGTTTGAAATCGGCAAGCATCTCGGGATCCAGTGCACAGGCCTGCCCGCTGACCCGAATCTCGTCGATCTCGTCGCTGCCACGCAGGCGAAGAACGCCGCTGCCGGTGTCCAGGCGTAAAACCCTGATTTCGCCGGCATCAACGGCCTGTTCAAAAGCTCCCGGCTCTGTGCAGGTCAGACTGCCAGCCGAGATCCCGGCCAGGGGGAAGGTAAATATCGCAAGAAAGTAGAGATGTCTCATTCGCAGCATTTCAGAAAGCCCGCAACAATTCCGTCGGTTCAGGATAGTTCAATTTGAGCCCGATGTCATTACTCAATCGAGGACGCAGAGATCGCGCAGGCACACAGGTTGACATTTGACATTCAATCGTTGATATTGTAATGGTGCTGAAAGGCTCGGATTCAAGGTTCGACAGGCTCCGGGTTTTTCACTCATTTGTCACCTCACGGGGAGAACCTGATCATGAAATCGAAGTCGGCAATCCACACCTTTCTGGCGCTTTGTGCGCTCGGTTTGCTGGCCGGACCAGCAATGGCGCAGCATACTTGCAGCGCCTCGACTGCCGCCCAGTTCCAGAGTTGCCTGGACGATGCCGTAGCATCCGGTAATGATTCGGTCATCACCTTGGCTGCGGGCACCTTCAATATCAGCGGCAACGGCAACATGCCGTTTACCTACGTGGTCAGGCCCGCCTGCAACAGCGGCGCGCAAGCGCATTCGCTGACCATCACCGGCGCCGGCGCGGGAGCGACCATTCTCGACGGTAATGACGAGCATCAGGTTCTGCACATCCGCCACGATCGTTTCGGCACTGTTTGCTGGGATCAGCCGCTGGGGGGTACGGAAATCGCCAACGACAACGATGACTCCGGTGCCACGATCACTGTAGAGAACGTGACTGTGCGCAATGGCCATGTCCAGCAGATCCCGGTGCAACGTGATGGCAGTGGCACCAGTTGCTCGTTTGTAGACGCGTCAGAGGATGCCGGCGGTCTGGCTATCAAGGTTTATCAATCCGAAATCGTTGTCGAAAACAATCGATTCGAGGACAACTCCGGTCATGAGGGTGGCGGCGCCAAGCTGCACAAGTCATGTGGCAGTGCAGGTATCACCCTGGCAAACAGTCTATTCGAAGGCAATGAAACACGCAGAATGGCCGCCTTCGATTTCTTCTTCGACCCGGCCACTTGCGATATTTCATTGACCGACACCGGTGGATTGACGGCAAGAACCCTGGGCACTCGTAGAACGGAGTCCGGGGGCGGGGCCAAGGTCAGCGCCCGCGATGGTCTGGTGACGATCGCCGACAACGAATTCATTGCCAATCAGGCCGGACCGGATGTCAATCCATCGGGCTCCCCTAGCATTTTCGGTACCGATGGCGGCGGGCTTTCCGGCAAGGGCATTTTCGGGCTGGGTCAGTCCGGCGCCCTTAATGCGCCGAGCTGCCCCAACAGTAATTCACCCTGGGCCGTGGAGGTCGAATATTTCGAGTCATGGGCCGATGCCGGAGTCGGAAACGACACCGGTGGCGCTGATACCATTATGGTTGGTGGATCGATCTGGATGGTCGAGCGCAACCTGTTTCGTGAAAACATCGTTCATGGCGGCGACGGCGGCGGAGCGCATTTGTGGGGCAACATGATGGTGGTTGACAATCAATTCATCGGCAATGAAACGCGACTGGTGGAGGATCGCGAGTTTAGCGATGCCGCCGATGGCGGTGGCTTGCACATATTCACTCGCAATGTGTTCGGGGACGCTGTTCTCACCCGCAATCTTTTCCAGAACAATTCCGCCAAGGGCGAAGGCGGCGGGCTGCAGTTGCGCTCGCCACGCCATCGGGTTGACGTGACCGCCAGTGTGTTTTCCGGCAATGCCAGCGAGGGCCACGTGCAAAGCAACTCTGAACGGCACGTTTCTCAGGGGGGCGGAGGCGGCGCTTACCTGTACACGGATGATGGAACCGTGAATTTCATCAATAACAGTGTCTGCAACAATGTTGCCGTTGCCGGCTTCGCCGCGGATCGGGATCGGCCTAGTGGCCACGGCGGTGGCGTAGTGGCCTATATCCAGCTTTCTGACGATGAATGGGGTACCGATGATAATGATCCCAGTGATTCCTTCGATCTTCCAGCCGTGGCCAATATCTACAACAACATCATGTGGGGCAATTCGGCGGATCCGGATACCGGCCTGGGCGACGATCTGTTCATCGAGGACCTGCATGCCGGTTCCAACAGCAGTTATTACTGGTCAGGTGGCACCATTTCCGACGATGAAGGTAGCGAAATCAACCTATTCAGCAACAATTTTGCTGACCTGGCTCACCTGTGTGCCGACGATCCCGATTGCACGGCCGATCTGACCCAGGGCGGCAACACCTCCATCGATCCAGTCTTCGAGGACCTCGATGAGTGTCGTCTGAGTCCGGATTCCCCGTTGCTGGCCATGGCGGGTACGCCCGGCGCGCCCGGTCAGCCGACTGTGGACTATGACGGTAACCCGATCAACCCGGAATCACCGATTCTCGGCGCCATCGGTCTCGGGATTCCGGCTGTGGCACCCCTCGCAGTCCCGATCTTCAGTCTGCCGGGCCTGGCTTTTCTGGCCGTGCTGATGCTGCTGGCCACGATTCTGGTTCGGCGTTCGCGGCGTGCCGCCGGATGATTGTCGTTTAGTCTTGACCTGTGTTTGACGGGCCACCTTCGGGTGGCCCGTTTCGTTTCAGGCGGCCCGGCTCAGGGTTTTTCGTTCCCCCGAAATCAGTCTGGCGACTCGTTTCCGAACTTGGCCCGACAGGGACTGAGTGGTTCGCCTGTTCGCTGGAATTGTTTGGCTGAGCATCTCCGGCACGGTCACAGGGATTCCGGAGCGGTCGGAGTTCTCGATGATGACACCGGGGTTGGCGAAACAGACCACAGGCTGAATATTGACCGTCAGGCCATGGCTGAGCAGCCAGCGATCCAGCGCCTCGGCCTGGGCCGTGATCTGTCTGACCGGGTTGTCCAGCGCGTTCCAGCCGGGGCGGCTACCGCAGCCGGCCCTTCGGGCCGTCTGCCAGCGCTTCTTGTCGGGATCGACGTAGATGATGCCGGGGGTGTTCTTGACCTCGATGATGCTGATCCCGGCCGGAGTGACCACAATGAAATCCAGTTCGCGTTCGCCGTTGGGCAGGCGCGGGTCGGGGATCATGACCTGATTGAACAACACATGGTCATCCGGCAAGGCCTTGAGCGCCTTGAGCGTGCGCACCTCGCCCTCCACGCCACTGAGCACATGCGCCGGCACCGAGGATCCACCGGTGATCGCGGCAAAGAACAGCGCCATGGCGCCAATTCCGGCCAGCATGAGACCCAGGGGCGGCATGACCAGGTAGCCGCCAACAGTGACCGCCCCGACAACCAGTATTCCCAGTCCCAGTCGTTGCCGCTGGCGACGTTTCAACATCTCCATCTCGCGACGATGATGCGCCAGCGCTGCATACTCGGTCAGGTATCGACAATCGGCCATCGGCCCATTGTGCCATACCCGGTTTCTCGGGGAACAAACCCAAGACTTCACCACGGAGGCACAGAGGACACAGAGCAAAGAAGTAACTTGCTTATTTATTTTCTGTGTCTCTCATCAAACAGGTTCCTGTGCTTGGTCTGATCACTGCATCGCAGGATTTCAAACAAGCCAAGAGCCCTGGAAACCACCGAAGTGGTTTGATGTGATCATCGGGGTTTGTTTGGCTCGGGCTGGAGTTTTTGGGGGCAGGGCGCCGAGTGACCTTGCCCGGTGCCGCGCTCAAGGTGAACGGCATAATCGATTGTTTGAGTTCAGGGGCGTTCTGGTGCCAAGCGAATTGCGTTTGATCCGATGGATAGTGAATTGCCCTTAGTAGGGTTCTCGGGTGCTCGAAGAACGGATGGATTGTGCCCGCTTCCGTCACCTCGACCACGGCCCCGGTCAAGCCCACTCGTCGCTTGTCGGGTAGGAGTTGGATGATGGGGGAGCTGGATCGAAGCCCCCGCCATAATCCTCAACCTTCTCTTAACTGTCGCATTGGGTGGTATTTGACCGATCACGGACTGACCGGGTGCGGCGGCGGGCAGTAAGTTCTTCCCGGACTATCCATGCCACCGATCTTGAGATCGAAGCCACTCCCCTTGCTATCGGCAACTCGCAGACGTTACCGACCCCAAGGCCACGAAGTTGCGAATGATCGACTCAGGCGTTCACCCGGTCAGGCCGTGAGCGGTCGGATACCACCCGATGCTTCTCCAAACTCCCATCCTGTTTGTACAGCGACAGCGAGCCCGGTAACGGGACTGAAGACTCTGTGGACTTCTCTTATTGTTCCTTTCGCGACAACGTGCTCTGAATCGAGTTCGGGCACTACCCTCAAAGATACGGGGCAAACAACCAGCAGAATGAATCCCGTAGCCGGGCCGGCAGGCTGCGTTCGTCGACTTCTTCCAGCGTGACTTCGCGACCGGCCTCGACCGCCCGGTCAAAGTAATCGATCAGGCCGGCGGCGAACTTGCGGCCATAGACCTCGACCTGCAGCTCAAAATTCAGCCGCAGGCTGCGCGGATCCCAGTTGGCCGAGCCGACCAGACTGTAATAGCCGTCAACGACAAACAGCTTGGTATGGTTGAAGGGAGGGGGTTGGTAAGTCACCCGGGCGCCGCGAAACAGAATTTCCCAGAGCATATTGCGGGTGGCCCAGTGCACGTAGGGCAGGTTGTTCTTCTCCGGCAGAATCACGGTCACTTTGACGCCGCGAACGCAGGCCGCCTGAATGGCGCCGATCAACTCGCGCGGCGGCAGAAAATACGGCGTCATGATGCGTACCGACTCGCGTGCTTCGGCAATGGCGGCGGTCAGCAGCATGGTCAGGCGGTCCAGGTCCTCGTCGGGACCATCGGTGACGGTCCGGCACAGCAGGGTGCCGGCAGGTGGAGAAGGCAACCCGGGTGGCGCGTCGTCTTGTCCGGTGGAGAATCGCCACAGGCGCAGGAACTCCTCCCGTAACTGCGCCACGGCCGGGCCCTCGATACGAAAGTGCACATCGGCAGTAGGGCGGGGGTTGTTTTCAAGCTCAAGACGGTGCCGGTCACCGATATTCATGCCGCCGGCAAAGCCGATCCGATCATCAACGACCAGGGTCTTGTGATGGTTGCGCATGTTGATGGCCAGCGATGGTGGAAACAGCTGTGGTGGCAGAAAACGCGCCACCGTCAAGCCGGCCCGTGTTAATCGTCGGCTGCTTCGCGGCCAGGAGTACCAGTCGCCAAACCCATCGAGCAGGACACGCACATCCACACCGTGTCCGGCCGCTTCGCCCAGGGCTTCCGTGAAGTCCCGGCCGGTCCGGTCATTGTCAAGCAGGTAGGTAGACAAGAGGATATGGGATTGGGCCGAGGCGATGGCTTTCAGCATGGCCGGGTAGGCCTGTTCGCCGTTGAACAGTACATCGACCTGGTTGCCCTCGCTCAGCCCGTGGCGACTCAAACCCTGGCCGATCTGGGCGAGGTTGCGAAACTGTGCCTGCAGCGAGTCCGGCAGGGTCTGGAGTTCGGCCAGTCGATGACCGCGCTCGTAGCCGAGAGAAAACTCGGTCAATCCCAGATCCCGGGCACGGCCTCGCACACGGTTCAGTCCGAAAAACAGGTACAGCACCGGCCCGGCCACCGGCGCGAGCACACAGACGGCGATCCAGCCAAAGGCCGCGCGCGGATCGCGCTTGTAGAGTAGCGCATGCACAGCGGTCAGTGGCGCAAGGATCGCGTGAAACAGGATCAGGATCAGGGTTTCGGGATTCAGGGTCGAGATGGCCGATGTGGTCGTATATGCATGATATCGGCAATAACGGTCGGGCGTGCCGGGTCAAGAATATCGGGGGTGGGGATGCATCCTCACGCGCACTGCGTTAGACTATATATCTCTCTATCCGAATCAAAAGATAAATACCTGAAAATGAGCGCGTATCTGTTTACCTCCGAATCCGTTTCCGAAGGCCACCCGGACAAGCTGGCCGACCAGATTTCCGATGCCATCCTGGATGCGATCCTGACTCAGGACCAGCATGCCCGCGTGGCGTGCGAGACTTTCGTCAAGACCGGTGCAGTGATCGTCGGCGGCGAGATCAGCACGACCGCCTGGGTCGATCTTGAGGATCTGATCCGCCAGGTCGTGACGGATGTCGGTTACAACTCATCAAAGGTCGGTTTTGACGGCCAGACCTGCTCGGTCATCAACATGATCGGCAAGCAGTCACCCGATATCGCCCAGGGCGTGGACCGAGACATTCCTGAAAATCAGGGGGCTGGAGACCAGGGTTTGATGTTCGGTTATGCCTCGAACGAAACCCCGGAGTTGATGCCGGCGCCGATTTACTACGCTCATCGCCTGGTCGAGCAGCAGACCCGGCTGCGCAAGCACAAGGACAACCCCCTGCCCTGGTTGCGGCCGGATGCCAAGAGCCAGGTGACGCTTCGCTATGAAGACGGCAAGCCGGTGGCCATCGATGCGGTGGTGTTGTCGACCCAGCATGACGAAGGCCTGGAACTCGACGAAATCCGCGAAGGTGTGCGCAAGCACATCATCGACCCTGTCCTGCCGAGCGAGTGGCTGCACGACAAGACCCTCTATCACATCAATCCGACCGGCAAGTTTGTCATTGGCGGTCCGGTGGGTGATGCCGGCCTGACCGGGCGCAAGATCATCGTCGATACCTATGGCGGCATGGCCCGCCATGGCGGCGGCGCCTTCTCCGGCAAGGATCCATCGAAAGTCGACCGCTCGGCAACCTATGCCGCGCGTTACGTGGCCAAGAACGTGGTCGCAGCCGGGCTGGCCGACAAGTGTGAGCTGCAGGTCAGTTACGCCATTGGTGTGGCCGAGCCGACTTCGATCTCGGTGACCACCTTCGGCACCAACAAGATCCCCGAGGAGCAGATCGAGAAACTGATTCGGGAGCACTTCGATCTGCGCCCCTACGGCATCATGAAGTCACTGGATCTATTGCATCCGATGTACCGCCAGACGGCCACGCACGGTCATTTCGGCCGCCGTCCCGAGCAGAGTTCAGCCAAGGTCATTCGCGATGGCAAGCAGCTCGAGGATCACTTCACGACCTTCAGTTGGGAACGAACCGACAAGGCCGACGACCTGCGCAATGCCGCTGGCGTCTGATTACCGGGAAAAGGGGCGAGGGATTTCCTTTTCCCTTTTCCCTATTTCCTTTTCCCTTTTTCCATGTTTTTAGAGGTTTTATTCAAATGAGTGCCAAAGCAGAAGATGTACGCAAGGGCGTGCTGTTCGATGATTCCATCGCCCCGACTGACCACGATTACGTGATCGCCGATCTTGGCCAGGCTGAGTTCGGCCGCAAGGAAATCGCCATTGCCGAAACTGAAATGCCCGGCCTGGTGCAGACTCGTGAGGAGTTTGCCAAGGACAAGCCACTGAAGGGCGCGCGCATCGCCGGTTCCCTGCATATGACCATTCAGACCGCCGTGCTGATGGAGACGCTGATCGAACTGGGCGCAGAAGTGCGCTGGGCTTCGTGCAACATCTACTCCACCCAGGACCACGCTGCAGCCGCCATGGTCAAGCGCGGTGTGCCGGTATTCGCATTCAAGGGCGAAAGCCTGGTCGAATACTGGGAGTTTACCCATCGGATCTTCCAGTGGCCCGACGGCGAGACTGCCAACATGATTCTCGATGATGGCGGCGACGCCACCCTGCTGCTCAATCTCGGTGCCCAGGCGGAAAAGGACCCGTCAGTGCTGGACAATCCGGGCAGTGAAGAGGAAGAAGCCCTTTTCGCAGCCATCAAGAAGCGTCTGGATACCAATCCGGGCTGGTACTCGAAGGCCCTGGCCAACATCCAGGGCGTGACCGAGGAAACCACCACCGGGGTCAATCGCCTCTATCGCATGCAAAAGGAAGGCACACTGAAGTTCCCGGCCATCAACGTCAACGACTCGGTCACCAAGTCCAAGTTCGACAACCTGTATGGTTGTCGCGAGTCCCTGGTCGATGCGATCAAGCGCGCCACCGATGTGATGATCGCCGGCAAGACCGCCATCGTGTGCGGTTACGGTGATGTCGGCAAGGGCTCGGCCCAGTCGCTGCGCGCCTTGTCGGCCAACGTGTGGATTACCGAAGTCGATCCGATCTGCGCATTGCAGGCATCCATGGAAGGTTACAAGGTGGTCAATATTGAGGATGAAGGCGTCGTCGAGGCGGCCGACATCTTCGTCACCGCTACCGGCAACTACAATGTCATCAACCATGATCATATGCTGCGCATGAAGAACGAGGCCATCGTGTGCAACATCGGGCATTTCGACAACGAAATCGAAGTGGTCAGCCTGGAACAATACGAGTGGGACGAGATCAAGCCGCAAGTCGATCACATCACCTTCCCCGATGGCAAGAAAATCATCCTGCTGGCCCGCGGCCGCCTGGTCAACCTGGGTTGCGCCACCGGTCACCCCAGCTTCGTAATGTCGAATTCGTTCACCAACCAGACCCTGGCCCAGATCGAACTTTGGAAAAACGGTGACCGCTATGACGACGAGGTCTACGTGCTGCCCAAGCATCTCGACGAGAAGGTTGCCCGGCTGCACCTGGAACGCGTTGGCGCTCGCCTGACCGAACTGAAGCCGGACCAGGCCGACTACATCGGCGTGCCGGTGGAAGGGCCTTACAAGCCGGATCATTATCGGTATTAAGGCAGGTGAAAGGTGAAAGGTGAAAGGGGAAAGGTGAAAGGTTAAAGGTGAAAGGGTTAAGGTTTAAGGTTTAAGGTTTAAGGTCTTTGCCCTTAACCCCTTAACCCCTTAACCCCTTAGCCCTTTAGCCCTCCCCCAACCAACGCCACTTACTTATCAAACAGCAGTATCGTCAAGGAAGGCACCTGATGTCCAATTCCGGCCCTCAACTCAGCTTCGAATTCTTTCCGCCCAAGAACGATGAACAATTGAAGTCGTTCAAACTGGTCCGGGATCGACTGGCGAGCCTGGAACCGGAGTACATGTCGGTGACGTTCGGGGCGGGTGGTTCGACGCGTTCCAGGACGCGCGAGACCGTCATGAACATTCAGAAGGAGACCCAGGTGCCGGCGGCGCCGCATATTTCATGCATGTCGGAAGATGCCGACAGTATTCGTCGGCTGCTTGATGAGTACCGCGACGGCGGGATCAAGCGCCTGGTCGTTCTTCGCGGTGATCGTCCCTCGGGGGGTGGTTCCGGTGTTTTTGATTACGCCGTCGAGCTGGTGGAGTTCATCCGCAAGCATTACGGTGATCATTTCCTGATGGAGGTGGCCTGTTATCCCGAGCACCATCCTGAATCGAAATCTCCGGCCGAAGATCTTGTCCATTTCAAGGCCAAGGTCGATGCCGGTGCCCACAGTGCGATCAGCCAGTATTTTTTCAGCGCCGAAAGCTACTTTCGATTTGTTGACGAAGCCCGTGCACTGGGTATTGAAATTCCCATTATTCCCGGGATCATGCCGATCACCAATTACTCTCGTCTGGCCCGTTTCTCCAAGATGTGCGGTGCCGAGATTCCGTTGTGGATCAAGAAGCGCATTCAGGCGTTCGAGCAGGATGGTGACAGCGCGTCGTTGCTGGCATTCGGTGAGGAAGTGATCACGAGCCTTTGTGAAAGACTGCTGGATCATGGCGCCCCAGGCATACACTTCTACACCCTCAACCGATCGAAGGCATCACTGGCCATTTGTCGAAATCTGCAGCTTGGCCACCAGGCCCCGGTGCGACAGACGGCCTAAGCCGCATCAGACCAACTTATGTCGGTTTTCTTCTGGTGTAGCGCTGGAAGTCGATGGTCGTCGCCGATTCGGCTTTCGACGCCTTATCCCTGGTAGCGTGAAACTCCTTCAGCCAGGTCAGAAACTCTTCAGCGGTTGCCGGTCGCAGCAGATGATGGCCCTGAATGAGGTCTGAGCCGAGCTGGGCCAGGCGATCGAGAATGGCCTGATTCTCCACTCCCTCGGCAACCACTTCGTAGCCCAGGGCATGACACATATCAATGGTGGTTCGAACGATGGTGTCGTTGTTCGTCGAATCCAGCATGTTCATGATGAATGATCGATCAATCTTGATTTCGTGAACCGGCAAGGTGCTGAGGTAGGCCAGCGAAGAGTGGCCGGTGCCGAAGTCATCAATGGACAGGCGAACGCCGGCTTTGTGCAAAGTATCGAGCTGGCGGCGGGTGATCTTCGGATCGGCCATGGCTGCCGATTCGGTCATTTCGATGACCAACCGATCCACCGGCACTCCCGAGCGGTCAAGCTGATTCAGGACCCGGTTGGCGAAATCCGGATCCTGGAGACTCAGCGGGGAGACATTGACCGCTACGTGGATGGGATGGCCGGCGCGTTCGAGTCGGTTGATGAATCCCAGGGCGCGGGAGATCACCCAGTCGGTCAGTGGGCGCATGAGCCCGGCTTTTTCGGCAAGGTCGATGAAAAGGTCGGGGGGGATCAGCCCCTGCTCGGGGTGCGGCCAGCGCAACAGGGCCTCGGCTGCACGGATTCGGCCGGTGGTCAGATCCATCTGTGGTTGAAAATACAGGTCAAGTTCGTCGTTTTCGATGGCCTGGCGCAGTTCGGTCATCAGGGTCAGCCTGCCCGGATTGTAGGGATTGGCCAACGGCGAATAGACGGCCATGCCATGCACGTCTCGACCGGCCTGATCAAATGCAATGAAGGCATGTCGAACCAGCGTGGCGGCATCAGCGCTGTCGTCCGGACAGACCGCACAGGCGCCATTGACTCCGACGCTCAGACTCAAGCCCATGTACTCGAAAGGCTTGCGAATGAACTCGGCCAATTCGTTCATGGCCGGACGGGGATCCTCGCCGGGCGCCAGACGCATCAGAAAGGCGAAGATGTAACCCTCGACATGGGCCACACCATGGTGATGGCGATCATTGCGTTCGATGGGCAAATGATTGTCCATTGCCAGGACCAGTTGATCCAGTCGACGGGCCAGCAGGGCAAGCAGGCCGCTGGAGTTATCGTGGCCAAGTGTCTTGTTGATGTCATTAAAGCCCCGAACCTTGAACAGGACCAGTGCCAGCCGTTCGTCGCGTCGTCCGGGCTCGTTGAGCCGATGGTTCAGGTGCTGGTCCAGCGCGGTTCGGTTGGGCAATCCGGTGGGCGCATGTCGTCGCGCCTGGTCAAGCATGCGGCGCTTGACCTCCTCTCTCTCCTGCATGGCCTCCAGGCGCGCTTGCTGCTCCTCGATGCGACCCTGACGTTCGCGATGAAACCGATCGCCCAGTGCGAAGGAGAAAACCAGCGAGGCCAGCACGGCACCGCTTTCCATCGCGTAATTCATCAGGAAGGCATTGCTGATGACATTGCTCAGCGTCAGGATATGACCGACCACGCCCAGAAGCAGGACGAACCAGCCGGCAACGAAATACAGGGCCTGTCGATCACCATGGATGGCGCGGACGATTCCGATGGCGAGAATTACCAGGCAGACAATGGCAATCAGGTTGACCGATATCCGCGTCGAGACGTTATAGGACAAGACCAGCCCCCCCAGGGTGGCTGCCGCACACAGCCAGGTGCAGATCACGGCCAGTTGTTCACCCCGTGGCAGGCGCGCTCTGAGATCGAGAAATTCCCGGCAAAACAGGCAGAAAAACAGCACCGACAATGGAACACCGGTCAGAATGATGAGCTCGTGCGCGCGCGGCAGGTCCGGGATCAGGTACATGAAGGTCACCCCGTGCAGGGTGGACATGCTTGCCAGCAGGGCAAACTGCACGCCGGCAAAATACAGAAAGCTGCGTTCTCCGAAGGTTCGCCACAGAAACAGATTGAATACTGCCATGATCAGCAACATGCCGTAAAACATGCCGCGACTGGTCATGTCACGACGATCATGATCTCGAAATGTCGCGGGCTCCCACAAGCGCAGGGGAACCTGGTGCGAGCCCGAGGTCTGGATGCGCAGGTAAACCGTCTGGTCCAGTCCGGGGGTCAAGTGCAGCGGAAACACGAAAGTTCGCTGGTTCAGGGGTCGTTGATGGTGCGGCACGCGATCGCCGGTCAGATGGCTGGCAATCACCGAGCCGTCCTCGACCTGGAAGAGCTCGACATGGTCCAGCAACGGATAGGCAATTTCCAGATACCGCATCGCAGGCTGGTCAGTCGGATTGTCGATTTCGAGCCGGTACCAGGCGGGATGCTCGTGATAACCGAGATTGATCTCGTCACCGGCCGTTTCCCAGCCCGGCAGGGCGGGATGGTCAAGCAGTTCGGTGATGCTGAATTCGCCCGCAGTCGGGGCGGTCAGACGTTCAATCAGAGAGAGCCTGATCTCGGAGGAGTCCGCCGACCGGGAAATCGCCGGCGCCAACTGCGTCGTGACCAGCAGCAGGACCAGGCCGACAAACATGACGACACGCAGTGTGGCGCACTGTTTCGCAGGCCGGTCAGGAATGGGAGGCATGCTGTTCATGCCACCCATGTTGCCCGACGCCCCGCGCTGCGATCATCGGGCAAAAGACCCGATTGGGCCTAGGAAATTTCCTAGTCGTGGGTCTCGTCCGGACTCTCATCGGCATAGATGCCGACTTCCAGGCGACCATCGGCATGAATGGCAGCCCGATACATGCCTGCGGTATTGAATGGCATGGTGACCCGGCCCTGGTTGTCGATGGCGATCACGCCGCCATCGCCACCAGCAGACCTGAGCACCTGATTGACCACTTCATCGGCAGTCTCGACCAGGGGTTTGCCCGTATAGGCCATGCGAGCACAGACATCGTAGGCAACGACATGGCGGATGAAGTACTCACCGTGGCCGGTCGCCGAGACTGCACAGGTGCGGTTGTCGGCATAGGTTCCGGCGCCGATGATGGGCGAGTCCCCGACCCGGCCCCAGCGCTTGTTGGCCATACCGCCGGTCGACGTGGCTGCGGCCAGGTTGCCGTCGGCATCGACGGCCACGGCGCCAACCGTGGAGTGCCAGTCCTCGGACAATTGTGTTGCCGCCTGATCCCGGCTTTGCATCTGCTCCAGCTGGTCGCGCCGGAAATCGGTCTTGAACCATTCCTCGTCCTCGAACTGCAGCTGGCGGTTGCGGGCAAAAGTCATTGCCCCCTCGCCAATCAACATCACATGGGGTGAGTCGGTCATGACGACTCGAGCGGCTTCGATGGGATTGCGAATGCCCCGTACGCTGGCCACCGCCCCGGCGTCGAGATTGCGCCCATCCATGATCGAGGCATCCATTTCCACGCTGCCGACATTGGTCAGCACCGATCCGCGTCCGGCATTGAACTCCGGTGCATCCTCGAGGACCTTGACGGCAGCCACCACGGCATCCAGGCTGCTTCCGCCAGCCTCGAGGATTTCGTGTCCGGCCCGCACCGCCGCTTCAAGCGCCGCACGGATGGTCTGCTCGCGTTCCGGGCTCATCTGGTCACGCTCGATGGTGCCGGCGCCACCGTGGACGGCGATGGAAATCGGTTGCTCAGCCATCGCCAGCCCCGATATCAAGATAAGTGCTCCAAAGAGAATTCTCATGGTTCAATGACCGGTCCTTGTTGGGGGTGGTTAATCTCGGCCAGAGTCTAGCATGAGGCTATACTCATCCCTGAATCACTTTTCTTCGAGGGATGTGTCATGACTGCAATGATCACCGGCCTGTATGCCGGACTGCTGACCCTGATTCTGCTGGCCCTGTCAATCCGGGTCGTCATGCTGCGGCGGCGACACCAGGTCGGCATCGGGACCGGGCAGCACAGTGAACTGGAGCTGGCCGTGCGTGCCCAGGCCAACTTCTGCGAGTACGTGCCGCTCGCCCTGCTGTTGCTGCTTGCGCTGGAACTGACGGGAACTGTGGCTGCGGTGGTCTTGCATGTGCTGGGGTTGATGCTGCTGATCGGGCGTCTGCTGCACGGTTTTTTCGGCCTCAATCGCTCGCCGGGTACGTCCATGGGGCGTTTCGTCGGCACCCTCCTGACCTGGTTGATGATGGCGGTGAGCGCACTTTTCATGATTGGACTGGTTGTGGGGTACTGGCTGGGAAGCTGATTCCCAGGCAGCCGGGTCAACGCGTGATGGACCAGTACAGCGCGGCATAGATCTTCGGGTCGATCCCCAGCCCGTGGGCACGATGCTCGTCCAGCCAGCGATCCACCACGCTGCGTCGAACCCGGTGCACCACGATATCCTCACTGTCGTCACCGCCGCCCCGGCCCACTTGCACGAGGTCTTCAGCGCGTACGAACATCACGGTTTCATCACTCATGCCGGCCGAGGTCGGGCAGACCATGATTTCACTGAGTGTGCCGGCGCGCCAGCCGGTTTCTTCCTCGAGCTCGCGCGCGGCGGCATCCAGGAAGCCTTCGTTCTCGCAGCCGGTCTCATCGCCCACCAATCCGGCCGGCAGTTCGATCACCCTGCGGCCCAGTGGTTCTCGAAACTGTTCGACCAGCAACAATTCGTCTTCCGGGGTCCAGGCGATGATGACGGCCACCTGGTGTTGGCGCGCAACATATTCCCAGCCACTCCGGGATTTCAGGGTCAGATAGCGACCCTGGTAGAGGATGTCGTCGTTGCCATTCATGCCGGATTCTGATTTTGGTGGAACATCATCATAAACGATCGCGAAAGCGGTTATTCTTGCCCGGGATTCCGATGTTCGGCGCCGTTCGAGCCATTCGGGAACGATTCCGGCCTGCGGCAGTCCCAAACCCAGTCCGACTTGATTCGCACCACATTCACGCATGAACAGGATCCACGCATGATGCCTACGAGATTTCGATGGCTGGTCGCAGCGGCCTGCCTGATGCTGGCCACCGCCGGCGTGGCGGGCTCCGAGAGGCCCCCTTTGGAGGAAATGCCGCAGCAGTTCCAGCTTGCATTCTGGTTGAATCAGGCTGCGCTGGCTTACGAGGAGAATGATTATGGCGATTGGGCCCGGGCAACGGAAAAACTGCATGCCCTGAGACCTTACAACCAGGACTTCATGACGCATCTGGTCACCGCCTATTCCCGAATCGGTGAGACGGCCAAGGCCTTCAATATGATGCTGATGATGCAGCAACAGGGTCTGGCCCAGGACTGGGAAGAGATCGACGGGCTCGATGAGCTTCGTCAGCATCGACTCTACAATCATCTCAACGATCTGATGGTCGAGGCCGGTCAGCCGTTTGGTAATGCCGAGCAGTTTTCCGAGCTCGGTCCGGAGCATGCCATGCCCGAAGCGCTGGCGCATGATCCGGATAGCGGGCGGTATTTCGTCGGCACGATACGCGATGGATTGATTCTGCAGACCTCGGATGGCCAGGGGTGGGAAGAATTCGCCACTCCATCCACGGTCGAGGGCCTGCGCGCGGTGTTCGATCTGGCCGTCGACAGTGAGCGTGGCCACCTGTGGGTGGCGACCGGATCGGTCTCGCACTTCCAGGCCGCCCAATCCGGACAACGCGGTACAGCATTATTGAAGCTGGATCTGAACTCAGGCGAGTTGCTGGAAACCTATCCGGTCGAGAACAAGGGCCGGTCACACATGCTGGGCTCCATCGCCGTCAGTTCCGACGGCACGGTGTTTGCCGCGGATGCCGGCGTACCCATGTTGTTCCGGCTCGATCCTGAGCAACACAGCCATCCGCAGCCTTTCTTCGGCCATGAAAATTTCGCCAGCCTGCGCGGCATCGCCTTGTCCGATGATGGTCAGAGGCTGTATATCGTCGATTACGAAATCGGTATTCTGGTCATGGCAACCGATGGCTCGCAGCGGGCCTGGAAGCTGGCCGTACCGGAGACCCTGAACGAGGGCGGAATCGATGGCATTTATTACTGGGACAATCACCTGATCGTCATTCAGAATGGCGTCTCGCCCGAACGGATCCTGAAGCTGGAACTGGGGCCGGACGGACTGGGCGTGGTCAGCGTGGCGCCGGTGGTCGCAGCTCTTGAGGAATTCGATGTCCCCACCTTTGGCACCATGGTCGACAGCGACCTGATCTTTCTGGCGGCCAGTCATTGGCAGAAAGTCGATCATCGCGGCCGTCCTCGCGAAGGGGATTTGCCCCCCATCCCGATCCTGCGTACCGATGTCGGCTCGACCGAGGTGCAAATCGTGGGACAGGAACTTCTGGATCGGATGCGCGATCAGGTTCAGTAATTTCTAGTTCATATCACGATGGCCATGCAGTCGCTCGCGCAGCGGGCGACCGAAACCCAGACCATCAAGCAGCGCATCCAGGGCATCGGCATTGCCATTGTTGCGTTCGATTCTGGGTTGGACGTGCACTTCCTCGATCGAGTCGGTCAATCCGGTCAGCTGCCGAGCCAGGCGTGCTGCTGCCTCATGTTCACGCAGTCGCGCCGCCAGGGTCTTGGCTCCGCGGATCTTCAGCCAGGCGACTTCGTCGAGACGGCTGAAGAGAGCGTCAAGATCACCAAAATGACTCAATAGCGCGGCCGCCGTCTTGGGGCCAACGCCCGGAATGCCGGGAATATTGTCGACACTGTCCCCGGTCAGCGCCAGATAGTCGGCCACCTGGTGCGGGTGGACACCGAGACGTTGATGAACGCCCTGGGCATCGAGACGATTGTTGCGCGCGAAATCCCACCAACTGTCCTGTTCACCGACCAACTGGGTCAGGTCCTTGTCGCCGGTGACCACGCAGTAGGGCTGATGATGTTCACGGCAGTGGCGCGCCAGACTGGCAATCAGGTCATCGGCCTCGAAGCGCGCGTGCGAATAAACGGGAAGTCCGGAATGCAAGGCCAGGTCGCGGCACCAGCCAAATTGCCGCTTCAGCTCTTCCGGCGCGGGGTCGCGGTTGGCCTTGTATTCGGGATAAATTTCGTTGCGATAGGATGTTGTCAGGGATTCGTCAAAGGCCACGGCGACCTTTCGGGCCGAGGTCTTTTCGAGCAGCTCACACAGAAACCGGGCAAAGCCATAAACAGCGTTGGTGGGCCGCCCGGCATGGTCGGCGAAGCGATCGGGCATGGAAAACCAGGCCCGAAAGATGTACATGCTGGCATCGACCAGGTAAACCGGACGGCTGGCGTCTGAGCGGATATCCGACATGCAGAGCAGGTGGCGGAATCAGGCCCGGTCGCGTGCCAGACGTTGGCGAAGCACGCTGTTGCGCGGGAAGTGGGCCAGCAGAAAGTCCATCTGGTCGGCCAGTATGCGACGCCCCTGCAGGTAGACATATTCGGCGTGGGTGGGCGCGAACGGAATGGCCAGCAATTGCATGCCGGCCTGTTCGGGTGTACGTGAACCCTTGTGGTTGTTGCACCGTTTGCAGGAGGTCACCACGTTTTCCCAGGTATCGATGCCACCCTGGGACAGCGGCTTGATGTGGTCGCGCGACAGATCACGAATCTGGAAGCGATCTCCGCAATACATGCAGATGTTCTCGTCACGTCGAAACAACGCGCGATTGGACAGCGGCGGCGTGTAGCAATCGTAGAACTTGTGGGCGTCCGGATGCGAACCCTCGGTGGCGACAATGGCGTTGACCGGAATCTCGGTTCGCTTGCCGGAGATCGCGTTAATCCCGCCATGCATGTGGTAAAGCACCCGGCCCAGGGCATAACTGACCTGGCCGAGCACGATCAGCTTGACGGCATCGCGATAACCGATCCACTCCAGCGGCATGCCGGTCACGTCGGTACGTAGAACTTGCTGTTCCAGTCGCTGCTCTTGACTCAACATCTTGTGTCCCGTTCAGCTCATGGGCCCAGTATGTTGGGTGGCCATTTCCAGACTTGTGACTATATGACCATTGTTTGATGACAATTGCAAGTCATTGCGGGCCACTTGGCAATTGTCGGGAACACCCCCACATGGATCAAGTCCAAGGCGGCATGCCCAAACAGGATGGATACGTGATGCCAATTCGAAGGATTTTTCGTCCATTCGCAGTCTCGCTGTTACTGATGTTGGCTGTTTCAGGCTGGGCAGCCCTGCCGGCCGAGGTCGATGGGCAGCCTTTGCCCTCACTGGCGCCGATCCTCGAAGAGGTCACGCCGGCGGTGGTCAATGTGCACACTCGGACTCGAGTCCAGGTGCGAAGCAGCCCGTTCTTCGATGATCCGTTCTTCCGGCGTTTTTTCGACTTTCCCAGCGTGCCGCGTGAGCGTGTTCAGCAATCGCTGGGTTCGGGCGTGGTCGTGGATGCCGAAGCCGGTTTCATTCTGACCAACAACCACGTCATCGACGGGGCCGATGACATTGCCGTCACCCTGCAGGACGGGCGGGAGTACGCGGCGGAATTTGTCGGCTCGGACCGTGATACCGATCTGGCCGTCATTCGGATCGAGGCCGATTCGCTGCATGAACTGCCCTTGTCCGACTCCGATCGGCTGCGCGTGGGCGACTTCGTGGTTGCCGTGGGCAATCCGTTCGGACTGGGGCAGACGGTGACTTCGGGCATTGTTTCAGCGCTCGGGCGTTCCGGTCTGCGTGGCCTGGAGTATCAGAATTTCATCCAGACCGATGCCTCGATCAATCCCGGCAATTCCGGTGGCGCACTGATCGACCTTCGCGGTCGTCTTGTCGGGATCAATACCGCGATCTTCACCCCCTCAGGAGGCAATGTCGGCATTGGTTTTGCCATTCCGGCAAGTACTGCAGATTACGTCATGGCTCAATTGGTCGAGTATGGCGAAGTGCGTCGCGGCTCTTTTGGTGTCGAGGTGCAGGATATTGATGGCAGCCTGCGTGAGGCCCTGGATCTGGATGACCGGAATGGTGCGGTCATCACCCGGGTCCGGGAGGGCTCGGCCCTGGACGAGGCCGGGCTGCGCCCCGGTGATGTCATCGTCGGAGTCGACCAGCGAGAGGTCAGCAACAGCCGGTCACTGCGCAATATCGAGGGCCTGCTGGCCGTCGGTTCCCAGGTGCGAGTGTTGTATCTGCGCGATGGCCTTGAACATGAGGTCGAGGTGCGCATTGATGAAGACCTTGACGCTCGCATTGCCGGTCACCGTCTCGATGAGCGCATGGAAGGCATGGTTCTGGTCCGTATTCCGGACCGCTCGCGCATGCAGGGCGTGTTGATCGAGGAGGTTCGCCGCAACACCACGGCCTGGGATTCCGGTTTGCGCGCCGGTGATGTCGTGGTCGCCGTCAACCGCCAGGTGGTCCGCAATCTCGGTGAGTTACGTGCTCAATTCCCGATCGCGAAAGATCGTGAACTGGCCCTGGAGATCCGCCGTCGAGGTGTCGCCTACCTGGTGCTGCTGGATTGATCAGCCCTCAATATCCGGTTTGCTCGAAAGTCGACAGGGGCGCCGGTCGATCAAAGTGATAGCCCTGGGCATAGTCAATGCCGTGTTGCTTGAGAATGGAAACCGACTCGGCGCTTTCGACACCTTCGGCCACGGTCAGGATGTTGCAGTCACGGCCGATATCGGCAATGGCGCGCACGATGGCCTCGTTCATGGGGCGTTCGCTGATGTGGCGAATGAAACGCGCGTCGATCTTGACGTAATCCACCGACAGTTCGTGCAGGTGGCCAAAGGAAGCCATGCCGCTGCCAAAGTCGTCCAGAGCGATACCGGCGCCAACCTCACGCAGCTGCTGGATCAGGCGCTGGGCGGCGGGGTAATTGGAAATGGCTGCGGTCTCGGTGATCTCGAAGACCAGCATCCGGGCATCGATCCGGAAATTCTCGATCAGGTCGAGCAGGTCAGCGACGAAGTGCCGGTCGGCGATCGAAACGGCCGACAGGTTGATGAAGCAGTGATCGGGAGGGTTGGGGCAGTTCGCCAGCCAGTCGAAGGTTCGCCTGATGACCAGGCGATCGATTTGTGGCATCAGGCCGGATCGTTCGGCCACGCCGATGAAGATATCCGGAAACACGATGCGTCCATCATCGTCGAGCAGTCGGCACAAGACCTCCAGGGCATGCCTGCCCGGTGCGGCCGGATTGAGCCGAATCATGGATTGTCCATGCAGTTCGATTCGCTGTTCATCCAGGGCCGCCTGGATCAAGGGGATTTTTCGCACTTCGCTCAATCGACGCTGAACCCGATCGGGGCCGCGACTGTAAAGCACTCGGTTACGGCCATGTTCCTTGGCAGTGATGCAGGCCGTATCGGCAGTGCTGAGCAGGCGTCCGAAATCTTCGGGCAGGCCGGCCAGATCGGTCACGCCGATGCTGGCGCGCAGGGAGAATGAGTGCCCTGAATGGGTGTAGCGGAATGCCTGGATCTCGTCGACAACGCGCTCGATATACTGGCGCCCACGACCGAACCAGGAACCCTGAATCAATAAACCAAATTCATCGCCGCCCAGGCGTGCGATGCAATCATCCGGGCCCAGTAAGCCGACCAGCCGATTCGAGAGTTGGACCAGTAATTCATCACCGGCAGCATGTCCCAGGGAGTCGTTGACGATCTGGAACTGATCCAGGTCCAGATAGGCCAGAAGTCGCTGGTCTTCTCGTTCTTCCTGGGCCAGCCACTGACGGGCCTTTTGTTCAAACGCGCGGCGGTTGAGCAGCCCGGTGAGCGGGTCATGTTCAGATTGAAAGCGGAGCCGCCTTTCGAGAAAATAACGTTCGCGCCGTCCGGCCTCGATCAGCAAGGTGGCGACGCTCATCACCAGTATGGCCGGCAACAGCACCAGCCACTGAATGAATAGGCCCAGGTCCTCGCCGACGCTCAGTTCCACCAGCCCGAACTTGATGGTGCTGACCGCGCCCAGTGGAAGAACGGCGAACACCAGCATCGAGGGCAGACGAAGCGCCGACCAGATCATCAGCACGAATAAGGCCAGCATGACCAACGGCAGCCACTGCAGTTCGGGCCCATGCGGCCCCATGATGAGGGCCTCCCGAACAGGCGGAAACCAGACCACGATGGCCAGAATCACGAACAGGCCGGTCACCATCGTGCTCTCCAATCGGCTGGAGTTCTGACCGACGGCGAGCATTCCGGAAAACCCGCACAGCAACACTCCGGCAGACATGAACAGCGGAGCAAATACCGCAAGGCCCAGGGAATCGCCCAACCACCAGGAGCCCGATAGCATGGCCAGTGGGTAGTCGGGCCACTGAGCAACCTGGAGCACGTAGACTGTACCGAATGTCGTGGTCACGATCGCGATCAGTGGGATGATGACCAGCAACAACGTGGCGGTTTCCTTGACCGTCTGGGGCAGGGGTGACTGTGAAACCAGCCATCGATAGGCGATTGCGCCAATCAGCGGGCCTACGGTATTGCCGACTGCGATGATCGGCATGAATGGCATCCCGTTGATCCGCATCGCGATCAGATCGGAGATCAGTATCACTGGAATCATCCACCAGCCGGCCAGCACGAAAGCTGCCAGCGCCAATGCGGCAGGGGGCCAAATGGAGGCCATTGGCCCGGCACCGAAGAGGTTCAGGCCAATCGTGGCCGAGGCAATGTAAAGCGCGAATGCAGCCAGGGAAAACAGCCACCAGGGGACTCGACCGACCGGCTCACCGGGCCGGACTCGCGGCAACCAATTTCTCTCCGTCTCCGTCATTCAAGAACCCGCCCTGGTCAGATTTCCGATGACATGCTCATTGATGATCAGCGGCAATTGTGGCCTGCCAGACAAAAGCGCGCCATTGTCCGCCATCCTTTCGAAATACCCCGGTATTGAAGAACTCGGATTGATCACCATCGGGATCGGTGGCAATCAGCCGGAAGGTGATCACGGCGATATTTCCCATGATTCGAATCTCCACGTCGTCAGCGCCGTAAACCGGGCCGGGCGGGTCGTCTGCAATTTCGCTCTGCTCCAGTCCCTCTAGAATGGTTGACTTGCCGAATCGCTGTCCGGCTGAACTGGTGTAGACCAGGTCATCAGCCCAGAATTGCTGGTGGGCGGCTGCGTCATTGACCGAGGCGCCGGAAAGAAAATCGTCCAGAAGCGCTCGCAATCGTTCCTGCTCGGCGGGTTCAGCAATTGCCAATACGGGGGACAGCAATAGCGCGAGACCAAGGATCATTCGCATCACATCAACTCCAGGAGCAATGCGCACACTATACGATATCTCCTACAGCTGATAACGCTGGGCCAGGGCCTTCTGGGCATCGCGCACGATGCCGAAGGCTGAGCGCAGGTAGCGTCGATGCAGGCCGGAGAGTTCTTCCGGGCTGACCAGGTGATCAGGCTGCCGACCCTCCTCGAAGCGTTGCACCTGGTGGCGCAGGCGCACGTTGCCGATAAAGCGCAGGGCGTGGATGAGGTCTTCGGCATCGCGTTCGTTCATCGGGCCATTGGTGGCGGCTGAGCGGATCCGTTCCTCGGTATGGACTTCGACAATGGCGCTTTCCAGGGCGCGCACCCGGGCCAGGTCGACGATCGGCAAGACGCCGCGCTTTTTCAGGTTGATGCCCTTGCCCTCACCGTCGCGGTCTTCCTGCAGGAACTGGCGGAACAGGCCCACCGGCGGCGTATGCCCGATGGACTCGGCCGCCAGAAATCTCAGGAAGATCCGGCTGGTCCTGGCCTGGGCCAGCACTTTCTCCTGCATCTCCCGGGCCAGGGCCATGTTGCCGGCGATTCCGCGCTGGTCGAAGAAGATCGAGCCGTTCATCACTGATTCGGGTTCGGGCTCGCGCATCCAGCGCTCGAAGGTCTTCAGCCAGTCCGAAAGCGACATGCGCCACTTCTTCATGGCCATGACATCGCCCTTGCAATAGACATAGCCACAGGCATCCAGGCCGTCGCAGACAAAGGTCGCAAGCTTGAGGAAATACTCGGTGTCATCCCCCTCGGGGCGTTCGGCCAGCAACAGGCCGTTGTCCTGGTCGCTGATCAATCCCTGTTCCATGCGCGCCTGCGAACCGAAGGCCATCCAGCACCAGTCGAAGGGCGCATCGCCGTATTCGCGCAAGGCCAGTCCCAGCAGTCGGCGAGTGCAGGCATCGGTGATCATGCTGGCCATGCGCCCGACCTCGAACACCTGGTGGCCCTGACCGACCAGACGGGCCAGCAGCCCCGGGCCCTGGCGGGCAAAGCCGGCGATCTGCTCAACCGAAGCGGCGCGCTGAATGTCGCGTACCAGGCGCAGCGGGTGGGGAGATTCCTGCCGGATCAGATCGCCGGCGCTGATCACACCGGCCAGGCGCTGGCCCTCATCAATGACCGGCAGGTGATGAATAGCCAGACGCATCATTTCGACCACGGCATCATCAAGACGCGTGTCACGACCCACGGTGACCGGCTCGGGCGTCATGATGTCGGCGATCGTTCGTTCCGGATCCAGTCCCTTGGCCAGGACCCTGGAGCGCAGATCGCGGTCGGTGACAATGCCGACCAGGGATTGATCATCGACCACCGGCAGGCAACTGACCCGCTCGCTCGCCATCAAGGCAGCGGCGGCGCGAATGGACAGCTCGGGTGCGGCAGTGACCGGCTCGCGCAAATCCAGATCACGCAGGGTGCCGGTGCGTTGTACCGTCTCTGCCTGCAGGCGCTCTCCGGGTCGGCCACTCAGAAAACGTCCGAGCAGCTCGTGCGATTCGCTGGCCGCTGCCAGTGCTTTCGGTGGCAACCACAGCAACCGAGATTTTTCCAACGCACTGACCCGATAGCCAATGACGCCGTCTTCAAAACCAATGGCATGCCCGAACAACTCGGATGGCCCACGCTGCTCCAGCGCTTGTCCGTCCGGATCAAACATCTCCACCGCACCATCGACAATCACGAACAGCCCATCCCGACCGGGCGGGTCAAAAACCCCGATCTCATCACCGGCACTGGCCTCACGCACCTCGAACTGCCCGGCCAGCGCCGCGCGCTGTTCAGAAGACAGCTCCGAGAACGGGGCGACATTGGCGAGGATTTCAGTAATCTGGATCATTGGTCAAATTCCTTGATTCACCACAAAGTCTTCAGTCCCGTTTCCGGGCCCGCTGTCGCGAAAGGAACAAGAAAAGAAGACCACAGAGACACAGAGGTCACAGAGAAATAATTAAGAGCAAGTTACTTCTTTTCTCTGTGGCCTCTGTGCCTCCGTGGTGAATTCTGTGGTTTGCTTTTCTTGTTCCCGACCTGACAGTCATCATCAATACTTCACCCGCGCATACCAGGTCTTGCGTGAGGCTTTCAGGGCCTCGCCGAGCGTGTGGATGCCACGGTCTTCGAGTAACGGGATCAGTTTCTGAAAGATCTCGGCGGTCACCAGTGCATCGCCGATGGCGGTATGGCGGCCAATGATGGTCAGACCGAAACGTTCGGCAATGTCGTCGAGATTATGGGTGTTCTGGTTTTCGTGAACCACCGCGCTCAACAGCAAGGTGTCGAGCACAGGGTGATCGAAAACCACACCGCAGGCGTCCTGCTTGAGTTCCAGGCAGCGCATGTCGAAGGCGGCATTGTGAGCGACCAGCACACTGTCGGTGCAGAAGGCATGAAAGGCCGGCAATACTTCTTCGATGGCGGGTTGGCCGCGCACCATCTCATCGGTGATGCCGTGTATGGGGATGCCGGCTTCGGGAATCTTGCGTTGCGGGTTGACGAGCTGGTCAAAGCTTTCGCGCTTGAGAATCTTGCCGTTGACGATGCGCACCGCACCGATCTGGATGATCTGGTCACCGCCGGCCGGGTTCAGGCCGGTGGTTTCGGTGTCGAATACGGTAAAGCCCAGATCACGCAGCCTGCTGTCTTCCTGGGCGCGCGTGCGCTCGGTGGGGCGGAACAGGTCGAAGTCATAGAATTCGGGCCGATCCTCGTGGTGCTGGAAAGTCGAGGCCGGCTGTTCTTCCTGTGGCGTGGCCAGCGGCAGCAGCAGGCGAAAGCATCGCCGGGTCTTTTCGCCCTGGCATTCTTCCTCGATCCAGCATTCGCCGCTGTGCCGGTCGAGCACATCGCGCAGGCTCATGGCCATGGCTTCGCCGCCACTGATGATGGGCTCGTTTTCCCAGCTCAAATCGGGCTTTTCGCCGGATTCTTCGGAAATGGGCCAGACCAGGTCAAGCCGGGCGCGTCCCTCGTGGGTCGACAATCGCAGGGTCAGATTCCTAATTCCGCAAACCGGGTCCAGTTTTCCAGCCAGATGGGTCAGCGCCTGCAAAAGTGAATAGCTTTCCAGCCTGAGCCAGATCGGCTCGTCGTCACCCTCACGGGCAACCTCAATGCCGGATTCGGCTTCGATGCGCCCGACCGCGGCCTCGATCAGGTCGCTGCCAAGCATGTCTTCCAGCGGCCAGCGCGAACGCCAGGCGTCTGACGAGGACTGGCGCAATTCATCCAGACGCTGACTCAAGCCCTGGATCTCCTCGCGAATGACACCCAGCAGGCGCTCGCGCATGGCCTCATTGATATCGGGATCTTCGAGAATCTCGACCGCGGCCCGGGTATTGGCGAGGGCCGAGCGGCTGCCTTCGGTCAAGTCTTTGAGCAGTCGATCCTTTTCGGCATCGGCCTGCATTTCGTGAGTAATGTTCTCGATCAACAGCACGAACCCGTTCAGGTTCGTGGTGCTGGATCCGGATTCCGGATCCACGCTGCGCACCGGGCTCATCTGGATGCGTAACAGCTTTCCGGACGCGGTGGCCGTGACGAACTGGGCCGATGGACTGGCCGCACCCCGCGCCAGGCGGCGCTGGACATTTTCGACCGCATGCGCGACCAGTTGGCGGTCCAGTACGGTATAGATCGAGCGGCCCAGCCCGATCAGCTCGCTGCCGCCGGTCACCTGGGCGGCCTGCGACAAACGCTTGAACTGCAAGCGGGCGCGCTGGTTGTAGAGCAGGATGCGGCCGTCGAGATTGCATACCACCACGCTGCGGTCCAGCTCCGACATCAGCGCGGCCAGGCGATTCTTTTCCAGTTCGGTCTGGCGACTGGCCTGGCGAATACGCTCATCCATTTCCGAGCGCAACTGCTCGTGGCGCTTGAGCAATTCATTGATCGGCTCGGCCAGTTGCTCCATCTCGCGGCTGCCCTGAATATTCAGCGGTTGGCTGACCTCGCCATCGGTGCGCAGACGAATGTCTTCGGCCAGCCGGGCCGGAGCGCGAACATACAGATCGATCAGGTAACGCAGTGCGGCACTGATCGGCAGCAGCGAAAACGCCCACAGCATGATCAGAAGCCCGGCACGGTTGCCCAGCGCCTCGGTCAGGGCCGACCAGTTCTGCTCGGGCAGCACGGCCCATAGCATGAGCGCTGCGATGAACAACCAGGCCAGGCAGGCCAGCCCGACCACGGCCACACCGATCAGCAATCGCCACTCCAGTCGCCGCATGTTCAGTCCAGCATCTGCCTGACCTGCTCGGCCAGCTTGCGGGTGGAAAACGGCTTGACCACGTAGGCATCGGCGCCCAGCGCCTGGCCCTTGGCGATATCGGTATCGCGGCCCTTGGCGGTCAGCATGATGATCTTGAGGTCCGGGTGCTCGGCGCGCACCGCCTGCAACACCTCGAAGCCGGATTTCTTCGGCATCATGGCATCGAGTAGCACCAGGTCGAGCTCGTGCTCGCTAATCATCTCCAACGCTTCTTCGCCGTCGCGCGCCACCAATACCTCATGGCCCTCGCGCTGCATCAGGTATTCCAGCGAGATCACGATGTTCGGTTCGTCGTCGGCGATCAGTATCTTCTTCATCGGCCTTGCCTCACTGCCTTTCTCGAAATCCGTAGGTCGGGGTTACATCCCCGACGGACGACCTATCCGGCTTCGACACAAGTTCGATGTATGTCAGTGCCTGGGTTCGGCGTAGGACACACGAACGATCCGGTGCCGATGAATTCGACGTTGTCCGTCGGGGATGTAACCCCGACCTACGGTCATGAAGTGTTTTCATTTTCTTTCTCCGCGACTTTGCGCGTTTGCGCGAGCATCTTCCCCGCCACGCGGCAGGAAAAACCCGAACGTCGCCCCCTGGCCGGGTTCGGATTCAACCCACATCCGCCCGCCGAAATGCTCGATGATCTGCCGGCTGATCGGCAAGCCCAGGCCGGTGCCCTGGTGTTGCTGGTCGCCGACCTGGCGGAACTTGTCGAAGACCTGGGCCTGTTCGGCCGGCGCGATGCCGACGCCGTTGTCGCTGACCGTCACGGTCACGCCATCGGGCTGGTCGCTGATGGTCACTACCACCCGGCCATTGTCCTCGGGCAGGTATTTCAGGGCATTGGACAACAAATTCAGTATGACCTGCACCAGCCGGTCGGCATCGGCGCGCAGACTCCTGACCTGGTGGGGTCCCTTGATCTCCAGGCGCGCGGACTTTTCCTCGAAGCGGGCCCTGATGCTGTCTGCGGCCTGGCGAACAATGACGGCCAGGTCGACATCGGAGTTGTGCCACTCGGCGTGGCCGGCCTCGATCCGGGCCAGGTCCAGTACCTGTCCGACCAGGCGGCTCAGGCGCTCGCTCTCTGAAACCATGATGTCGAGAAACTCCCGCCGCTGGTCGGCCGGCATATCCTCGTCGTCGCGCATCATTTCTGTCAGCGCCCGGATCGAGGTCAGCGGGGTACGCAGCTCGTGGGTGACCGACGACATGAAATCGTCTTTCAGGCGATCCAGGCTCTTCAATTGTTCGTTGGCGGTCTTGAGTTCCTGGGTGGCCTGTTCCAGCGAGCGGGATTTCTCTTCCAGCGCCTGTGAGTAGGCGCGCAGTTGCGAAGCTTCCTCGAGAATGCGCACCACGTCATCCAGCTCGAGTGGCTCTTCTTCCACCGCCGAGGCCACCATCACTCGAGCAGAGGCCGAACCAATCGCGCCGGCCAGTTGCGTTTCCACCCGCTGGACCAGGCGGGCATCGGCCGGCATGTTGGCCACCGATTCGGCGCCGATGGCCTGCGCATGCTCCTCGAACAGACGATCGGCGGACTGTGCGCCAAGAAAGCGCTCGGTCAGATCCTTGAGATCCTCTACCCGCGCCCGGCCTTGCCAGAACACCGGCTCCTGATCGCCGCGGCGTTCGAACACATCAACGAATAACTGCGCCTGGCTGGCCTCACGCGCCGTGGGCCGGGTCAACAGCGAAATGCCGACAAAGGCGGCGATATTGCCGAACAGGCTCCAGAACAGTGAATGGGTGAGCGGGTCCAGGCCGCTCAGGCCAAGGAAGGCTTCGGGCTTGAGCCAGGCCAGCCCGGCCGGGCCGTATTCGAGAAAATCGGTGGCCATCCAGCCCGACTTGGCAATCGAGGGCAGCATCAGTGTGTAGACCCAGAAGCCGAAGCCGACCAGCAGTCCAGCCAGCACGCCGGCGCGGGTGGCGCCCTTCCAGTACATCCCGCCCAGGGCGGCCGGGGCGAACTGAGCCACGGCGGCAAAGCTGATCAGGCCGATCGAGACCAACGCGTAAGCCTCGCCGGCCAGGTAGAAATACAGGTAACCGAGCAACAACAGTCCGATGATGGCCAGGCGGCGAATGGTTTTCAGCAGGCGGGTCAGGTCACCGCCGGAGCGGCCGCCGAAACGCCGGGTCTTGAGCAGGGCCGGCATGACCAGGTCATTGCAGATCATGGTTGAAACGGCAATGGATTCGACGATGACCATGCCGGTGGCCGCACTCAAGCCGCCGATGAATACGAACAGCGCCAGGATCATGGCGCCCTCGGCCAGCGGTAGCGAGAGCACGAACAGGTCCGGATTGGCTTGTCCCGCACCGAAGTAGATCAGCCCGCCAATGGCGATCGGCAGCACGAAAAGGTTGATCAGGAACAGATACAGCGGAAACACCCAGGCGGCGCGCTTCAAATGCCGCTCGTCCACGTTTTCGACCACCATGACCTGGAACTGGCGCGGCAGAAAGAGTACCGACAGCATGGCCAGCAGCACCAGGGCGAACCATTGCGAGTAGATGAACGGGCTGGCGCCATGATCGAAGCGCAGCAGTTGCGCCAACCCCTCGTCGGCCATGGCCCGGCCGAACAGATCGCCCAGGCCGTCGAACAGCCAGTAGGTCACGAACAATCCAACGGCCAGAAAGGCAACCAACTTGACAATGGATTCGAAGGCAATGGCTGCGACCATGCCCTCGTGACGTTCGGTCATGTCCAGGTGGCGGGTGCCGAACAGGATGATGAAGCCGGCCAGGGCCAGGGCCAGGTACAGGGTGGAATCCTGCCACCAGGGTTGGGTGACACTCGGCAACTCGGTCCCGGCCGGCGTGGTCAGCAAGGCATAACCGGACGAGATGGCTTTCAGTTGCAGGGCGATATAGGGCACGATGCCGACCACGGTGATCAAGGTCACCAGGCCGGCGATCAGCGGGCTCTTGCCATAGCGGCTGGCGATGAAGTCGGCCACCGAGGTGATGCGGTAGGTTTTGGCGATGCGCACCATCTTGCGGATCACCACCCAGGCCAGGATCATCGCCAGCATGGGGCCTAAGTAAATGGGCAGAAACCATACCCCCTCCACCGAGGCCCGGCCGACGCTGCCGAAATAGGTCCAGGCGGTGCAATACACTGCGATCGACAGCGCATACACCCACGGACTGGCGATGATGGAGCGACCTTCGGCCGCGCGCTTGTCGCCCCACCAGGCAATTGCGAACAACAGCGCCAGGTAGGCGAAGGAAATGGCGATGACCAGACCGACCGACATCATGTCAGTATTCCCTTCGCTCCATCAGCCAGGCGAGCAGGACGATCAGCAGCGCCCAGCATGCGAACAACCCGGCCGGAAACAGCGGCAGACCGAATACGACCAGGTCACGATCCCACAACGACAGCAAAGGAAAGCTGAACAGCAGCCAGCCCAGGCAGAACAGCGCGATCAGTTGTGCCTGACGCCGACGCTTCATTGAAAGGCCTCGGCGCGAAACTGCCGGATCAATGCCTGCTGGTGACTGGTGATCTGCTGAAATGAATGCCGGAGCGCGCGTTCATCGTCCTCGTTCAGCTCTCCACGGATGATCTTGTAATCCGGCTCTCGACCGGCACGAACCTGGCGCGCCTGATGGGCGATGCGCAGTTGGCTCGCGGTCTCAAAGGCCTTTTCCAGGTCCTCGAAGCGTTCGCTGTCGGCCGGGTGATGCGTTTTCAGCGCCTTGAGACGCGCCAGTGTGTCGACCTCGTCCAGGCCCGCAGCCAGGCTCCAGGTCCGGGCCAGGTCAACCACGGGGGTGATAGCGTGTTTTTTCAAATTGATACGGGCTTCCCCCTGTTCATTGCGCTTGAAGCTCAGGCGACCCAACCAGGTCAGGGCCGGCCGGAAATGCAGGGCTGCCGCGGCCAGATGGGCCTGGAACAGTGGGCTTGCGCGGGTTCGGGCCAGAATGTCCCGGCGCAACGCATCGACCAGGCCGGCATCGCCATGAATGGCGCGCAGGTCAAAAAATATGCACAGGCGCACCAGGGCAGCGGGTTCGGGTTGTTCGATCCAGCGCTGGAAATCGTTCTGCCAGGCGGTCAGGCTCATCCGCCAGCGCGGATTGCTCGCCATGATGTCGCCCGGGCAAAAGCGATAACCACACTCGTCAAGCTGACGACAGACCTGATCCGACAGCCCGGAGAAATACTCGCCGTGGCGGTCTTCGCGATAGTCATCGGACAGCACCAGCGCATTGTCCTGGTCCGAACCCAGGATCTGCTCGCCGCGGGCTAGCGAACCGGCCACGGCAAAGGCGTAGGGAACGGGCGGCTCGCCCAGGTCTAACTCGGCCAGTTGCAGCAGTCGCACCGCAATGCGCTCTCCCAAGGTGCTGATGGCGGTGACAATGTCCTGCGCGCTCTGTCCGGCATCGTCCAGTTCGGCCAGCAGTGCCGGCAGGGTTCGGGCGCAGGCAGAGACCGCTTCGGCCTGTTCGGCTTGGTCAATCGAGTGCAGCAGGGCCTGGGCTTCCCGGATTGCCATCATCTTGCCCCGGCCTGACTCGCCATCGCCACATCCTCACAACTTGCAGTCGAACTCCATCATGCAAGCTACCAAGTCTGTGGGCAAGATGCACTTCGACTTTGGTCGTGCCTTTGATCGATTTCTATAACGCAGTAGGGGATGGAAAAAGAAGAGCAGACCACAGAGACACAGAGGTCACGGAGAAAGATAAAAAAGTAACTCTTTTCTCTGTGTCCTCTGTGCCTCT
>SL_3KL_010_SEDDRAFT_10000494_pt1 | contig 32449 bp, 23 predicted proteins | sample SodLakKL_010_SED_2_FD_10381 | JGI IMG/M metagenome (IMG submission 10381)
CAGCGTATCGGTTTCCAGCAAGATCCTGACCTTGCGATAGTAAGGGGATGGAGAGTGACGGATGCCTATGGCAACGAGACGCGTGATTGTGTTCAGGAGATTAGAGTAATAAACACAAGTCCGTTTACTGGAATTGATAATTTTTCTGGTCTTCCTCCATCTCAATGGGAGATTGTATGGCCGGGTAACCAGACGCTTGGTATTTGTACGGATGGCGAAGAAGGAGTTGATCCGGATAACATGGGTAGACCTGAGATACAAGGACCAAATCTGGCATGCGCTGATATATTGATATCGTACACGGATGAGATATTCACTGGTTCACAAGCTGGTAGTGCGTGTTTGAAAATATTGAGAACGTGGAAGGTAATTGACTGGTGTCAGCCTGAGACGATTGGAGATCCCTGGACGCATATTCAGGAAATCAAGATCATGAATGCTGATGCGCCTATAGTGACCAACTGTGAGGATGTAACATTTGAGTTCCCCGAAGCAGAGGGTTGCGATGCAGAGGTTGAAGACTTTGTACTTGAAGTAGAGCATGCATGTATAGAAGAGGATCTGTTGGAGGATGCACTTGAAGTGACGTACCAGATAGATGCATTCAATACGGGAAGTTTTGATATAAGCGGTACTGGATTTGATGCATCGGGAACTTACCCATATGGAGAGCACAGAATAGTGTGGACGGTAACGGATCCATGTGGCAATGAGACGGTATGTGAGCACTTGTTCACAGTAGCAGACTTGAAGGAGCCTACACCTGTATGCTTCAATGGTATAGCCACTGTGGTAATGCCAGCTACCGGAGCGATAAGTCTTGATGCGGACTACTTTGATGCTGGAAGTTTTGACAACTGCGGAGAAGTTGACCTTTACATCTGGTCAGATGAGACAGAGATGACAGAGGACGATCCGAATCAACTACGAGGAAGAGTGGACGTGGACGTGTGATGATCTTGACGGAGCCGGTGAGCTTACCTTTGAGGTTAGAATACTTGCGGTTGATCAGTTTGGCAACTCAGACTGGTGTGAGACGTATGTATTGATACAGGATAATATGAATGTATGTCCCGATACAGCGAGTGGTACTGCCCTTATCAGTGGATTGATAACGAATGAGGAAGGACAGGGAGTTGAGCAGGTTGATGTTGATTTGAACTCGCAGAATGGCGGATTTGGATTGAGCTATCACACTGGATCAGACGGATCATTCAACTTCACCGGAGTACCGATGTCTCAGGAGTATGACTTGAGAGGTACGCGTACGGACAATCCGTTGAACGGAGTAACTACTTATGACATTGCCTTGATACAGCGTCACATACTGGGTACACGTTACCTGGACAATCCGTACAAGTTGATTGCAGCGGATGTGAACAACGACGGACAGATCAATGTGGTGGATATAGCTCAGTTGAGAAGATTGATATTGGGTACGTACGATGAGTTCCCGAACAACGATAGCTGGAAGGTGATAGTTGACGAGGATCTTGAGATGGGCGTAACCGTACCGGACCACAGGACAGTAATGGACCTGGGTATGGTAAATCGCGACTTGCACAACAACAACTTCATAGGAGTGAAGATAGGAGACGTGAATGCGTCGCACAATGCGAGTGGAGTGATGAGTTCATCGGAGAGAAGCCTTGCGGAAGCACTTGAGCTTCGCGTAAACGACGAGCAATTAAGAGCTGGTGAGCAGGTAGTTGTAGCAGTTAGTGCAGATAATGCAGAGGGCTTGTTTGGCTACCAGGGTACGATTAATTTCGACCACAACTCACTGGAGTTTGTAGGATACGAGAGCGGAGCGATAGAGCTTAGCGATGCGAACTTTGGATTCCACCTGTTGTCTGAGGGAATGATAACGACTTCCTGGAGTGACACTGAGGCCCTTACAGAGGGATCGGAGTTGTTCAGCCTTGTATTCGAGGTTAAGTCAGACGGGCAGTTGAGCGAGAAGTTGGACTTCAGCTCAAACAGAACTGTAGCGGAGGCTTACAACGACAGAGGAGTAATGGGAGTAGAGATGGTATTTGAGGGCAGTGCAATGGAAGTGAACAACTTCAGTCTGTACCAGAATACGCCTAACCCATTCGGAGATGTGACACAAATAGGCTTTGTATTGCCTGAGGCAACGGAAGCGACCTTGACCATTTACGATGTAACGGGTAAGGTAGTTCACGTGATAGAAGGCGATTACAGCCAGGGTTACAACGAAGAGAGTGTGAATAGAGATCAGCTTGGATCAGCGGGAGTATATTACTACCAGTTGGAGACAGGCGATCACACAGCGACCAAGAAGATGATTTTCATGGATTAAGACTGATTAAATCGGTCTGATATTAAATATCGGTTTTGGTAAATTCCCCCCCCAATGTTTTGGGGGGGGAATTTTTTGTGTAGATACCTCATCCAAATTTTTCACCCTTCAGAAAAGCCTTTTAAGAATTTCGGGATTTATTAAACCATTGACCCTTTTATTTGCGTTGAAATACAAATTCGCATTATGAAATCAACACTGTACTTTGGTCTTGGCCTTATCTTCTTTGCTGCTGTTTTTAGCTCCTGTAACAACGATGATGACGGAGATGCCCAAAGCGGCACACTGGAAATCTATTTTGAGCCTGTATATGGTGAAGCTGCTGAATTTATAGGTAGAACGACCAACTTTGACTATCCGACCGGGGATTTGATCCGGTTTATAGTATCTGATATGTATTTAGGGCCTTTGACCCTGAGGGGAGGATCAGAGGATTACGAACTAAGTGATATTGAGTACATTAATCTCAGTGAGCCGGAAATGGACAGCGAAACCAACCTCACCGATAAGTATTTGGTGTTTGAGAATGTCCCAACTGGTATATATTCTTCACTTGAAATTGGAGTTGGTGTACCTGAAGATTTGAATTCCATGGCACCATCGGATTTTCCGGCCGGCCACCCACTGAGGCGCGAGAGCCATTTTTGGCCTCCCTGGAACAGTTTTATTTTCAGTAAGATCGAAGGACGACTGGATGTTGACAACGATGGCTCGTTTGGACTTAATTTTATCTATCACGCCGGATTGGATGAACTTTACAGGACTCTTCAGTTTGACGGTGAAATCGCAATAGATCCCGGCCAGGTTACCAGGTTGGTAATTACTGTGGATCATGAAAAACTCTTTGTAAATGACGAAGATGATTTTCTGGATATAGAAGCCAATCCCATTGACCATTCCGCCGGAGACCTCGCCTACATGCATTATATTGCTGATAATTATTCCGATGCCATTATCGTTCGTATTTTGGCTGATTGATTGAACGATTTGAATATGCGATACACCATTATTGGAATTGTTATTTTTTTCGGGATTCTCATCCTCTCAGCTTGCAGGGATGACGACAATGGTATTTCTTCCGACCCGGGTGACTTATCGCATATTGCATTTGATCCACAACCCTATGAATTAGAAATTCCACCCGGTTGGCCCCAAATGGAAATCCCTGATGACAATCCACTCACTGAGGATGGTGTACAGTTGGGTCGAAGGTTGTTTTTTGACCCTGTACTCTCCGTGGATAGCAGCGTTTCATGTGCTACCTGTCATATTCCCGAAAAGGGTTTTTCAGATAATAATCCCGTCGCTATTGGTGTAGGGGGCGCTGTGGGAGATCGAAAAACCATGACCTTGCTTAATGTGGGGTTCAATAACAACGGTCTTTTATGGGACGGGGCCGTTCAAACATTAGAAGAACAATCCCTCCATCCCATCCAGGACCCCAGGGAAATGAATGCAAGTTTGGATGAGGTTTTGGAGCGCTTACAAAATCATTCCGACTACCAAAAGCGTTTTCGCAAGGCCTTTGGGATAAAACGCACCGAGGAAATCACAAGTGATTTACTGGCCAAAGCCCTCGCCCAATTCCAACGCATCATTATCGCCGGTGGTAATTCCGTTTTTGAGCGGGCTATGCGGGGGGAAATTGCTTTTTCAGATGCCCAGTGGAATGGCTTTGAGTATTTTTTCGACGCCAACCTGCTCACCCTGGATGCCGAATGTGCCCACTGTCATATGAGCCCACTTTTCACCATCAATGAGTACCTCAATAATGGTATTACTGAAGTTGAGCGGCTTGAAGACCATCCTGATATTGGTAGAGGGGCAGTTACCGGTCGATTGAGTGATTATGGCAAGTTTAGAACCAATACGCTGTATAATTGGGAGCTCAGGAACCACTTTATGCACGATGGCCGATTCGAGACCATGGATGATGTCCTGGATCACTATATCAGCGGTGGGCATCGTCCTTCCGATCCCGACGAAGACAATGTGGACCTATTGATTTATCCGCTCAATGTATCGGAAACCGAACGCTATGAATTGATGGAGTTTTTAAAGACCCTTACAGATACCACCTTCCTGGATAATCCCGATCTGCAGAATCCTTTTGAATAGGGAAAAACTCGCTCCTTTATTGGATAAATTCCCATGCCGACCGGTAGTAGCCGTTTTTATCAATGTATTGCAGCAGGGTTTCATAAAAAGGATCAGCGGCTAGTGTGGCTGAGTCTCCTACCATAACCAATTTCTTCCTGGCTCTCGTCATGGCTACATTCATTCTCCGATAGTCCTGCAAAAATCCGATCTGCTGTTCTTCATTAGAGCGGACCAGTGTGATATAGACTATATCCCTTTCCTGTCCCTGAAAACTGTCGATTGTGGCCACAGTGACTGGAAATGGAGAACTGTCTTCCTCCATCTCTTCATTGATAAATTGCACCTGTGCAGAGTAGGGTGAAATTATGGCCGCTTCCGGTGCATCGATAAATTCAGCGTGGAGAAGTGGCTCTAAATGCTCCCTGATTATAAGGTACTCATCCTTGTTGTGGTAGCTTTTTGTCTCCGGGTTTTGTTTTTCAAAAAACCCACAGCCCGCCGTATCAATAAATTCGATCGCCTCCCTTGCTTCTTTGTCGGTTGAAATTTGATGGTTTGCCACACTTTCATGGGCCTTGAGTTTTCCCCTGTAAAACCACTCATTGGAAAAACCCATGATGGTGTTGTTCATCCGGTATTGGGTGTTGAGCAGGTAAAGCCCGGGGAATTTGCCTATTGCCAAATCCAATAGGGTTTTACCAAATTCTGTTTTCTCCGCTTCACGGGATTTAACAGTGGGAGGGAGTTGCCAGGGGTCTCCTGCCAAAATAATTTTTCGAGCCTTCAACATCCCTATCCAACAAGCTCCCTGAAGGGCCTGAGCCGCCTCATCTATGACGCAGTAATTGAATTCAATCCCATCCATCCAGGGGTTGTCCGCACCACTCAAGGTGCTACATACAACTTCAGCCCGGTCCAGTACCTCCGCTACCAATCTGTCTTCCAGTTCCCTTGCCCACTTTTTTAAATCTCTCGCCTCCGCAAAAAGTCTGCGTCTCTCTTCTCTTTGTTGTGGTCCGTAACTTCGCCTGAATTTTTTGGCTTGCCTGAAACACTCCTCAGCCTCAAGACGTATTTTTTTAAGCTGTTTGGCTTCGTTCTTTGAAAATACCAGGGACTCCAGGCTGCAGTCGAGCACTTCCCTGTCAATGCGAGACAGGTGGCCCATTCTCACCACTTTGAGACCCTCGCGATGCAATTGGGCAGCTATCCAGTCTGTGGCTGCATTGGATGGAGCGCAAACCAGTATCTTATTCCCCCGATGCACTAGATTAATGATGAGGTGCTTGAGTGTGGTGGTCTTTCCGGTGCCCGGGGGACCGTGAATCACTGCAATGTCTTCTGTATTGATGCCCGCTTCCACTGCATCTATTTGTGAGGGATTGAGGGCTTCAATTCGAGTCGCCTTTTCTCTAACTTTTATTTCTTGAGGTTGACTGTCTCCATAGAACGCCCAAACCAATTTTTTTGCCGGGTGATTGGCTTTGAGGTGCAGGAGCTTTTCCATTGAAGACCTCATCTGATCAAAGGTCTTTTCATCGTGAACCTGGTCCACTCCTATTCCTCCTTCAAATATCCAGTCGGGCAAGAACTCCTCGTGTAGTATGACCTTCATTTTGCCCCGGTGGAGGTAGTGAATAATTCCTCTGGTCTCGTGAGTGACTTGGCCATGTTTTAAGCGGAATACCCTCACGGGTTGACCACTTTGGAAGTGATCCCTCGTTTTTTTTTCCACATTTTTTCCAGCGGTAATAAAAGGCAATTCCCCTAAAGTAAACCCACTGTCCTCAATATCTACGGGATACCAGCAATAACCCTGATTTTTGCGTTGGTGTACCAGGTCATCTGTGAGTACGGTTATGGCCATTTTTTCCTGGTGACTCCGCTCCATTTCGAGACCCTCCAACCAGTTTTCTATGTATTGTGAGGGCGTTGAATATTCCATAAACTGTATTGAATGGGTGGTAGATGAAGTAGTAAGATAAAACGCCCCCTCGGGTAGAAGGGGGCGCTGAAAAGTTTTGTAAAAATTAGATGTCTCTACATTCTATTTCCCGTCGCGAATTTCATTGGCTCGTTTTTTTATTACTTCTACCACCTCAGGATCGAGTAGCGTGGAAGTATCTCCGAGGTTAGACGTATCTCCTTCCGCTATTTTTCTGAGAATTCTACGCATGATTTTTCCCGACCGGGTTTTAGGCAATCCCGGAACAAACTGCACCACCTCGGGCTTTGCAATTTTGCCGATTTGCTCAACAACCGATTGAATGATATCAGACCTCAGAGAGTCGGGATCATCAATTTGTTCCTTAAGGATAACGTAGGCGTAAATACCCTGTCCTTTAATATCATGTGGGAAACCCACTACTGCGGACTCCGCCACTTTTGAATTGGTGTTGATGGCACTTTCAATCTCAGCCGTTCCAAATCGATGGCCCGAGACATTGATTACATCGTCCACCCTTCCAATTACCCGGTAGAGGCCGTTTTTGTCTCTTTTCGCTCCATCACCGCTGAAATAATAACCCTTGAATTGCGAGAAGTAGGTGGTTTTACACCGATCGTGGTCTCCGTAAATGGTCCTGAGAATGGACGGCCAGGGGAATTTAATTGCCAGGTATCCCTCCTTTTCGTTTTCGGTTATTTCCTTCCCATCCTGATCCAGCAGTACGGGCTGTATTCCGGGAAGTGGCAATCCCGCATGGCTCGCTTTCATAGGGCTGTGCTTTCCCAGTCCACTTACTACGATTCCACCGGTTTCAGTTTGCCACCAGGTATCGACTATCGGGCATTTGCTCTTTCCGACCACTTTGTAATACCAGTTCCACGCCTCTTCGTTAATGGGTTCTCCCACTGTCCCCAGTATTTTCAGGGAATCCAGACTGAAACTCAATACGTGGTCATCTCCATGAGCCATAAGTGCTCTTATGGCTGTAGGTGCCGTATAAAATTGATTGACTCCGTGTTTGTCGCAAACCTGCCAGAACCTGCCCGGACTTGGATAGGTTGGGATTCCTTCAAACATCATGGTAGTAGCTCCATTTAGCAGCGGCCCGTAGATGATATAACTGTGACCCGTGATCCAGCCAATATCTGCCGTGCACCAGTATATGTCAGACTCCTGATACTGAAAGACATTCATAAATGAGTAACCCGCGTAAACCATGTATCCACCGCAAGTGTGAAGAACACCTTTGGGTTTTCCGGTAGAGCCCGAAGTGTAGAGGATAAAAAGAGGATCTTCTGAATCCATGGGTTCGGCAGGGCAGTGGTTATCAACTTTTTCCATCTCCTCGTGCAACCAAAGATCTCGCCCATCTTCCATGTTCACATCCCAATTGGTGCGTTCAGTTACGATAACTTTTTCCACCGAGTCGCATTTTTTCAAAGCCTCATCGACAATTCTTTTGACGGGAATCTCCTTTGTTCCCCGGAACAATCCATCACTGGTGAGGACGAATTTCGCACTGGCATCATTTATCCGGTCAGCAAGGGCGCTCGCACTAAAGCCTGCGAATACCACGGAGTGTATGGCACCAATTCTGGCACATGCCAGCGTAGCGATAGCCAGGTCTGGAACCATGGGCATATAAAGGGCCACCCGGTCTCCTTTTTTTGCTCCGTGCATTTTGAGAACATTGGCGTATTTACATACCTTATCGTGCAGTTCTCTGTACGTCAGGCGGACGACTCGTTCTTTTGGATCATTCGGCTCCCAGATGATGGCCAGTTTATTGCCGCGCTCCGCGAGGTGCCTGTCCAGGCAATTTTCTGTGATATTCAACTGGCCGTTTAAAAACCACTTGACCTTTGGTTCTTCGAAGTTCCATTCGAGTACCCGGTCCCATTTTTTACTCCACTGGTAATTATTGGCCATATTCCCCCAGAATCCCTCCGGGTCATTCACGCTTTTTTCGTAGTCTTTTTGATACCTCTCAAAAGAATCAATTCTGAAATCCATATGCCTCGGTTTTATAAGTTAGAAAGTCAGTTCCCTTCAAGGGAATTATGTTTACTTGGTTCTGCTAATGTATAAAAAATCAACAAGTGTTGAGGAATAGAGTGAGATTTTAGAGGATTTTCTCAAACCAACATAGTTGCTGAACGCTTCAGAGTCAGGTCGGCGGTGAAAACACCCGGACTAGAATATCACTTTGTTTCCCCTGCAGACTGAGAACTGGCGTTTTTTGCTGACTTGAATAAAATCATTTAAGATAGGTGGGTGTTTTTTATTGGTCAAAAAAATAGCTACATTTACGGCAAATTTTGAAAGCTTAAATTATGGCTATTTCACTGAGTTCTTCCAATGTGGGAAACCTGAAACGAAGGGTTGAAAATTACAAAGAAGTATTGAAAAATACGGAGGTTTACAGAGAACTCTGGAAAGACAGTTTTAAGGAACAGGTTATAAGTAATCTGACGGAACTTATAAAAGAGTGTGAATTAACTGCCAAAGTAGAGGTGATGGAGCAAATGGAGAACCTTGAGGCCATTATCTTTACTCTGGGCGAAACCAAAAGCGGCATGTACCAAAGGGTCAGTGATTCCATCCAACGACACCTGATCAAACACAATGGATCTCTGATCTATCAGCAGTTGTTCAATGGGAAAATCCTGGTTTTGGTGCAGTACCCCTATATCGAGGGTTATGGAAAGCCCAGGCAGCCGCATACCATTTCTGTTTATCGACCCGATGAGATCAAGCCGGCCTTTGTTGCGCGACATCTGGAGACCTTTTTTACGGAAATTACCAATTGGGAGGATTTCGTAAATGATGAGCCTCAGAAGCGCATTGGTTTTGATCTGAATTTTGGTCAGACCGGGAAACCACCTCAATAATAAACATCGCTTAATAATGGATACCAAAGAAAAAATAGTGGCCAATTGGCTGCCGCGTTACACCGGAATGCCCTTGGAAGAGTTTGAGAAGTATATCCTGCTTGTCAATTTCAGCAATTATGTGGAGATGTTTGCCGAGCGGCACAATGTCAAAATGTACCGCAAAAACATGAGTTGCGCCAGTGCAGAGGGCATCACCATAATTAATTTTGGAATGGGCAGTGCCAATGCTGCAACTATTATGGACCTGCTCGTGGCTATCGAGCCCAAAGCTGTCCTTTTCCTCGGTAAATGCGGTGGACTCAAAAGAAAAAACGACATCGGAGACTTGCTTTTACCTATTGCCGCCGTGCGAGGTGAAGGTGCATCAGATGATTACTTCCCACCCGAGGTGCCTGCATTACCTGCTTTTGCCCTTCAAAAAGCCATCTCAACAACCATCCGGGATTACAATCTCGACTATTGGACGGGTACAGTATATACCACCAACAGGCGCGTTTGGGAACACGACCTGGAGTTTAAAGACTACCTGCGGGAAATACGCTGTATGGGGATTGACATGGAGACAGCCACGCTGTTTTCTGTCGGCTTTTTCAATAAAATACCCACAGGTGCTCTTTTGCTGGTCTCAGACATACCCATGATTCCCGAGGGGGTAAAAACGGACCAAAGCGATGAAAAAGTCACTACCAATTTCCTCCACAGCCAGCTCGACATTGGGATCGATTCGCTAAAACAGTTAATCAATAATTCTCTGACCGTCAGACACCTCAGGTTCTAAATCTCAGAGACCCTTTCCTGATTTCTAATCCTCTATATCTTTGAACATCTCGTGGTAGTAGTTCAAACAGGACTTTCATCAGTTTTTGGATCCCAATCAGATGTCCCTGGAAGTGATTTTCCTTCTGGTTTCTTGCCTGGCGACTTACCTCTCGATTACTGTGTTTCCATATTTCAACATTAGCACTGGTTTTATCTGAGTGCGCATTTGATAAATGAGTCTATCCATCTCGTGTTTTGGAAAAAATCTACAAAATTAAAGCATTGAAAATCAAATTGATAGGGCTCGCTCGTCTGCTTTTCTCAAAAATAATAGACTTCTCCGGTTACCTTTTGTCACTTCAGTGTAATTAACAAGTACAGTTCCTTAATGGGACGAAATGTGCAGGCTTCAAAGGAAGTCATTACTGACGCAGCGATACCGGGATTTTTTATTGGTTTTCCCGGGTTTATCGCAAGAGGTCGAATCAAATAATGAGTTGATCCCAATGGACTTTAATAGTCCGAAACCATATCGGGCTCTGCCAGATAAGATTGTTATGGACGCGACTATCCCATAAGGCCATCCCCTCCCCGGCCCTGGGATAGTCCTTTTTTATTTCAGATTCTATCTTTTAAGTACTTCCTTGTCTGGTATGCAGGTGTTTACGGTGGCTGTCTGACAAGTGATTTTCAGCGTAAAATAAATCAGAGTCGGTCTGGAATTCCTTCCGTACTCAAGACTGATTAATTGGCTTGCATGGCGAATTTCAGTTCCATACTCGCCATACAAAGAAACTTAGCAATAGAATAAGTAAACTAAAGCCCACAAGTGGAATCCATGGGGTAACTTGTTTCTTTGGCATTGCCTCCACCCCGCTTTGGATGAGTACAAATCCACCCCAGTAAAAGGGAGGGTATTTTTGTGCCATTTCCCTCTGAGCCTCTGCAAAAGCCTCCCTGGTAGTATTACCGGAGAGCCAGTTGGAGTAGAATGCGGTCATAAGTTCCCGGCTGGTCTGGTCCGGAACCTTCCACAAGCTAATGATGAGTTGATCCACACCTGCTATTTTAAAGGCCCTCTGCAACCCCTGTACTCCATCTGTTCTGCTGAGGTCCCCAAGCCCGGTTTCGCAAGCTGACAATACAACAAGGGTGCTGCCGGAAAGATCCAGGTTGGCTATCTCAAAAGCTGTAAGAATGCCGTCCTCATCGTCATGTGGATTGTATCCGTTAACCCAGGTGTAATTACCACCTGCCATTATCAAACCGGATCGAAAAAGGGGATCGTTGAAGGAGGTCTCGTCCTCATCTGGATTGAATTCAGATTTTTGATCGGGAAAGAAAAAACCGTGGGTGGCAAGGTGAATAATGGAAGGGCTGTTCCCACATATCTTTTTGAAAGCAGATTCAGTAGCATTTTTCCCTGTTAATAGATTGGAACTACCGGACTTGAGTTTTTGATAAATTGACTCCACTTCTTTCCGGGTGTCCGGCAGGGATTCCCAAAAGCTACTCAATTCTCCTCTTGATACCGCCGATCTAAACTCATTGTAAGCAAGGAATTGTTCGTCCTGGTCAATATGTGAATCATCCAATATTTCCTCCAAACCGTATTCAATACCTCCTGCTAGCCAGGCTGACTTTTCCTGCGGAATATTCATTGATTCCATCAAGTCTGCAGTACTCCACAGTCGCACTAAGTCCTTTCGCTCACTAAGATATTCGCCATCCGGGGTTATCAAAGCATTAAAATTGATCTTGGATAACAGTCCGGAAGTGGAGTAAAAGATGGTAGATTTTTCTGACAACTTCTCCTCCAATTCTGAAAATATGAGTTCGTATAAACCACTTTCCGGAGAGGCATACAGCAAATTGATGAAATCTTCCTCGCTTTGATGTTTCTCTACTGCCAACTTCTCATTGAGTTCTGATTCTTTAAAAAGCTTGATAATTTTTGGGCTCTCATACCCATGCGCAAGTACTGCAGCTCCGTAAACCACTTCCGGGTCATCCAGAATGCGCCTGCCTATGTTGGAATGGATAAATTCTATGGCAACCTCTCCGGGATTAAGTCTATCACGGATTTCCTCCCATTGGACCTGATTCATAAAATCTTCAATGGCTACTGAGGCATTAATTAGAGAAGTTTCCATTTTTTCGGCAGCAGCAATGAGGCTGTTCAGGTTTTTATCCCGTAATTCTCTGGGTTTGGTATATTCTGAAGCAATGCGATTTCTCAGTGAGTTCCATTTGTTAAACTGGTTTCTCAGCTCTTCATCTCCCGAGTTGTTTATACGCTGGAATAAGTTGGACATCCGCTTTGTAGCGAGGTTACTGCTGTTTAGTGTGTTTTGATATAAGACCATGTTAATCTCCTCATCGTGGAATTCCGATTTTAATCCAAGTGTAAATAAATCATCGAAAATTACCTGGAGTCTAGGGAGTTCACGGAGCATATCTCTATCTGACCCCAGTGCTATAACCTCTCTGACATAAGATTCCATATAGGCATTGGTCTGTAGGAAGTAATCTCTGGCCTTATCCATTTTGCCATAGTTTTCATACAGTAATCCCAGGGATCGCAATATAGTGCCGAAAGCGGGATTGGCCTTAATCAATGATTGGTCCATGATGTCCAGTGCCCGGTAAAGGTAGTCCTCGGCCAGTTGGTTTTCTTTCAAATTGAGATATACAAAACCCATTTTTTTCAATCTGAGTGCATAATGGAGGTGGTCTTCTCCATATATTTCTTTACTCAGGTCTTTAGCGTGTTTCAAAAGAGGTAGAGATTTCTCGGGTGCCAACTGTGTGTAAATATAGACACTGGCTTTGTTGGTCAGTATGGTAGAATAATTGGCACTGTATTGCTGTTGATTCTCCTCCAGGAGTCTTAGAGATTTATTGTAATATTCATGAGCCTTTTCGGGCTCATTCATTTTTTTATAAGCACCGGCAATTCCATTTAGGGGTTTGTAGTTTTCCGGGTGGTCTTCTCCAAAGAAATTACGGTTTAATTCCAGCGATTTTTGAAAATAGCGCCTGGCATCCTCTAAAAACCCTAAATCCAGAAGCAAGGAACCCAGGTTGTTCAGTGTTGAGATACTCACCGGATGGTCTTCTCCAAAGTGCTCTTCTATTAATTGCAGGCATTCGCGGTGCATGGTGTAGGCATCTTCATAATACCCTGAATTTTTGTAAAGATTGCCCAGTCTTGTTTTAATCGATACCCTTATCCTCGGTATGCCATCCTCAAGGTTTTCATAGATGGAATGAGCTTTAATTAATTGCTCAAGAGCCAGAGGTGTTTCCCCCAGCCTTCGATGGAGGTCTGCTATATTGCTGAGCAAAAGTGCATACTCGCGATGTTTCTCACCGTAGTAGCTGCGTATGTTCTCCAATGCAAGGTAGAGTTTCTCATTGGCTTTATCGAGCTCATTGTTGCTTTGATAAAATAATGCCAGGTTGTTCAATCGACTACCGTAACTCGGATGATCCTCTCCCAATGTCTCCCTGGTTTGGACAACCGCTCTTTGCAAATAGCCATAGGCCTTTTCTCGCTCTCCCAGCCTGCGGTAGAGCACTCCCATGGTGCTCAGACTCATCCCGTACAGTGAATCTTTTTCTCCAAAATTGGATTGAATAAAATCTTTGTATTCTATGTTGTGCTTCAGTGCAGAGGCAAAGTCGTCCGTATAAAACGCCTGTTCTACCTTGCTGTAAAGTTCTTTTGCTTCAGCTCTGGCTATGCTGTCTGTTGTAGAATTTGCCTGACTTACCGCTGTATGTTGGCAGAAAAACAATGCAATTGAAAGCCATATGCTAGCTAAAACCCTGGTTCCCATTCCCCATATTTTGCCCATAAAGGTATTAATTTGTAGTAAAATAGGCAAATTGCTAAGCTCGCAGGCTTCGTTGTGCCGGTTTAATACTTTCTGTTGGTGTGGTTGAGTCTATTTCGAATACTACTGACAAGTTACCGTACTTAATATTCCCTTTTGGCAGTCTCCAAATATTGATGGATGGCACTTTAATAACACTAATCTACGCTGTTTATTTATGCTTAAGTATGTGATGAGAGTCAGGGGCTTAATCACCACTTCTGCACTAACTATACTCGGGACTATTTCTATTCCACCTCAGTTTTTCCCATCGTGCAAAAAAAATTAAAAAAAAGTGTGTGGTTATGGTTACTTTTTGATGATATAATGTGATATAGAGAGTGAAATGCCATATTTGACCCTGAGATAAACAGCATTGCTTTTTGCCATTCAGGCAATCCATGTTCTGTTAGATATTGTGGACACTTTAGAGTGGATTGTTTTGGCAATTGCCCGAATATGTGGATATTTGTGCGGTTGAAGGGTTTAGAGGGTTCTGGCTTTTGTCTTCGCAGACCAAAACCTTAGCTTTTGGCTTTACTATATTCTAAGCGAATTTGACAGATGGACTTTGATAAAGATTTTGATGTAGAGAGGTATGAAAGGTATTACTCGGGAGAAATGACCGGGGATGAACGCCTGGAAATGGAGAAGGAACTATCCTCCGACCCTCTGATGCGTGAAAACTACCAGACTTTCGTAGAAACCATGGATGCCCTGGCCCATGAATCTTTAAAGAAAAAGATAGCAGCCAACCCCGAATTTCGGGCAGCTATCCGAAAGGGCTTGGAAAAGAGGAAGGATCAAAGCAAGTACAGCAAATGGGCGGTTTTGGGATTGTTGATATTGCTGTTGGCAGCTTTGTCCATATTCGCTTATTTATTATTCTTTCAACCTAAAGTTCAATCCCCGGACGAACAAGAAATTCAGCATCAGGATATAGCCGCTCTGAGCATGGATCGGGATCAGCGCCATAAAATCGTTATGTATTTTGTTGAGAATGCTCACCTGCCCGACTCACGCCTGAGAGGTTTGGAATCAGAAACAGGCCCAGGGGACATTTCAGTTGAATTAGAGATTTGCCGGGATTTGTTGCTTGAAACACACTATGAGATGGCCATGGATTGTCTTAATGACCTGACTGTCCAAAATGATGAATCCAGGTGGCTTTATGCGCTCGCACTTTTCGGCAGTAATGAACTGGAAGAAGCAATTGACCGAATGGAGCATATTAGATCCGACCGAACAAGTAGATTTTTCCCATCTGCCAGGCATTTTCTCGACTCCATTAGCAGCAATTGACAATTATTTTCCCCCTGAAGGGCTATCCTGCCTAAATTCTGGCTTTTAAAAAGTATTATTTGCTCCTCCGTTGATACTCTACCATTGATTTTACTGCGTGCTCACCGGTTTCAATTTTATGGTATGATAAAAACCCTGTTTGTCCATCTAAATAACTGCCTTAATGGCTATCAATGCAGAGAACTCATAAGGCTAAACTTTTTATAAAATCTACTGATTGTTACCGCCCTTTTCAACTGTCAGGTTATATTGGCCTTTCAAATAATCACAGTTGGCTTTTTAGTTGGATTCATAAGGCCTACGCAACTGAGCCTGCATAAAATATGTCAACGAACAAAGAAATACTCAGGGGCATTATTGACGGAGACAGCCGAACAATAAGCAGGTTGTTAAAGCAACTCACGTATTCCGTTGGCAATTCCCTTAAAAACAGTGGTCTGAACGATGAGGATATTGAAGAGGCCGTGATGGATGCCATGGTCATTTTCATCAAAAAAGTCAAAACCGGTGAGTTTGAAGACCGGGGAATTCCTGTGATATCGTATCTGGCTAAAGTAGCCCGGTACCGCGGACAGTATTACTACAGGAAAAAAGCAGGCAATCTTGAATACCCATCCGATGAACTTGATAAGTGGAAAGAGGAGGAGAGAGTTGACCCGGAGAATTGGGATTATGTTAAAAGGGGACTTGAGGAATTGCCTGCTTCGCAAAGGCGCTTGCTGGAATTAACCTATATAGAAGGATACCGCGATAAAGAAATAATCGATACCGGTCTTTCTGCTTACTCTACCATTTCTTCATTAAAATCCCAGAGGTACAAGGCCCTTCGCAATCTCAACAGGATTGTTCAGAAGTTTACTAAAGGCATCGAAAAAATGTAAGAGACAAAAAGTGAACCATGGTCGTTTTTTGCGAATCACTTGCGTGGCCAGTTTCTACCCCTATTGTTATCAAATAAAAGCTCCCGGTTGTTCTTCCCATCAAGGGAAAGTCAAAATCTGCTTTCAGTGCAATTCACATATTCCCGGCTCCGTTCTTCAGCCTCGATTCACCTTTTAAAATGGCACTTTGTAGCCTAAGGTTAATTAACCCGGCAATTTTAAAGACGCTGCATAGTTTATAATTCTGATTGTTTGAGGATGTAAATTAATTAAGGGGATCAGGATTTAGTCGCTCCGACATTTTTACATACTTTTGTAGTCGCTAAAAAACAGCTGAAGAATGATTGAAAGTGGAATGAGAATCAGATACAAAACACTGCGTGTTACTTTTCTGGCAATGGTGAGTTGTATCGCATTAACATTCAGTGCGAATGCCCAGCTCGATAGGTTAGATACTCTTTCTTTTGGTGATTTTTCATCAATTGAAGAAGTTGAAATTGGTGGTATCACCATCACCGGAGCAGAGTACTCTGATCACAATGCCATCCTGGCCGTTACCGGATTGCAGGTAGGCCAGCAAATACGAATTCCGGGCAGAGCCATTACCAATGCCATTGAAAAGCTTTGGGACCTCAACCTATTTACCGATATTTCCATAGTGCAAACCCAGAAGGTGGGTGATGTGGTGTTCCTGGAGATTCAGTTGGAAGAGATGCCGCGATTCAGCAGACACTCCTATCAGGGTGTCAGGCGATCTTACCACGATGACATGAATGATAAGGTTTCCAGGCACCTACGCAGAGGTAGCATAGTAACCGATAATGCACTGAAAAATGTGGAGAGAGACTTACTTAAATTTTTGAGTGAAAAAGGTTATTTGGATGCGGAATTAGAGATCATAAAGAAAGAGGATGATCGCATGTCCAATGCCGTTGAGCTTCAGTTTGTGGTGGATCTACAAGACAAAGTGAGAATTCGGAACATTAACTTTGAGGGCAATGAAGTGGTGCGTGATAGAAGGTTGAGAAGGGAAATGGACGACACCAAAGAAAGACGGCGACTATTTGCCCGTTCCAGATTTGACAGAGAGCTCTATCAGGAAGACCTGAAAAGGGTTATTAGACATTACAGATCTTTGGGCTACAGCGATGCCAGAGTTGTGGAAGATTCAATTTGGCGCGATGACGGGGGTATGCTCAATATTTTAGTTACCATCGAGGAGGGTAATAAGTACTTTATAAGGGACATTACCTGGTCCGGTAATACACTTTATGACGATCGAACCCTGTCCTCCGTTCTTGGAATTAATAGAGGGGATCCTTACAATCCCGAGCTCATGGACAGACGGCTCAACTTTTCAATGGATGGCCGGGATGTCAACTCCCTTTACATGGATGACGGCTACCTCTTTTTTAATGTGACCCCCATTGAGGTGGCGATTGAAAATGATTCCATAGATTTCGAAATGCGGATTTTTGAAGGACCGCAAGCCAGTATCGATCGCGTAGTAATCCGCGGAAATGACAGAACGCATGAGCACGTGGTTCGCCGTGAACTCAGAACGAGACCGGGACGCATTTTTAGCCGGTCCGATATCATTCGATCCCAACGGGAGATAATCAATCTCGGCTATTTTGATGGAGAAAACATGGATATTCAGACGCCGGTAAATCCCCAGCGTTATACCGTCGATATTGAGTACGACCTCCAGGAAAGACCATCGGATCAGGTAGAACTCTCGGCAGGTTGGGGAGGTTTCAGCGGACTTATCGGAACTGTTGGTGTTCAATTCAACAATTTTTCCGTGCGCAACCTTTTCAATGGAAGTGCCTGGCGACCATTGCCCCAGGGTGATGGACAGAGACTCTCCCTCAGGGCCCAAACCAACGGACGATTCTTTCAGTCATACAATGTTAGTTTTACAGAACCGTGGCTGGGAGGTAATAAGCCGACTTCTTTCTCCATAGGTGGGTACTATACGAAGTTCACCAGTTTGTTTAGTGGGCAGCAAGCGGCAGGTTCTCGGGGTTCATTGGCCATTGCCCGTGGCTTCGTGGGAATCGGAACCCGCTTGAGTTGGCCGGATGACAACTTCGTATTCAACTCGAGAATTAACATTGAAAATATCCGGTTGAATGATTACGGATCATTCTTTTCCTTTGAAGGCAGACCGGTTGACTTTGGAAGTTACAACAACTTCTCACTGAATCTGACCCTTGCCCGAACTTCAATCAGTGACCCCATTTTTCCACGTACTGGTTCAAAATTATCATTCAGCCTGCAGGTCACCCCTCCATACTCACTATTTAAAAGTGGCAGGTTTTGGGAACTCAGCCCCGAAGAGAGGAAGGCTCTGATCGACAGAGAAAATGAAGGCAGGGATGTGCCGATCAGTAAGCAGCAAGAAACTGAACTTATAGAACGACAAGAGCTCGCTGATAGATTCAAATTTTTGGAGTACCACAAATGGAGAATCGATTTTGAGTGGTTTACTCCCATTGTGGGTGATTTGATTTTCAGGACTTCCGCAAAAATGGGATACCTTGGTTATTTCAGCAGTACGGTTGGCCTTTCACCCTTTGAGCGATTTGAACTCGGCGGTGACGGTCTCAACAACCAGCAGACCGGTATCACTGGTAAGGATATTATCAGGTTGAGGGGTTACGAGGTTAATGATATACGTAGAAACCTGGTGGATGATGCCTCTATTTTCAATAAGTTTGAAATGGAACTCAGATACCCGATTTCCACCAATCCTAATTCAACGATTTATGTGCTTGGATTTTTGGAAGGTGGAAATGCATGGAACAGTTTCAGCGACTACAATCCCTTCGATCTGAGAAGGTCTGCGGGTGTTGGACTTAGGGTGTTTTTGCCGATGTTCGGACTGCTTGGATTTGACTACGGATTTGGTTTCGACAAACCTGAATTGCGCGGCTCTTCCTGGTCAGAATACGGTACGTTCAGCTTGATCCTTGGATTTGAACCGGATTAATCTCTTCAATATTTGCGACACCGGTTTGGATTGCACTCGCAAATATTGGTGAATTATTCGAGCGTATGAGTTCCATCGAAATCCCTTCTACCGATAGTCGGGCAGCCTTATGTATAGAATCTAAGGAGTCAATCCCAATTCCATTGCACCATTAGACCATTTGATTTTCCATCTTTGGGACTGATCAATAATTGATAGAGTCCTGTTGCTGAAAAAACTTTTAGGGTTGGACACTTATTCCTCCTCTTCCCCCAGAGAATCCAAGTCGATTATTTTCGTGTCGCGCAAGAAGCAATACCACTTGATTACTTTTTTTATGTCTCCTGAAGAGACGCGATCGGGGTCGTAATCCGGTACTGCTTCCTCAAAAATGGTGCGCTGGTCGTCTGTGCTGATTTTATCCGATACAGTAGTTTCTTCCTTCTGGTCTATTTGATGCAATGACTTTAAAATGTCGGGGATGGGGGTGGCATCTGTCATTGTGTAAATAGAAACACCTGCCAGTGGTGTGAATTGATGTTTTCTCAGGGAGCAAAATTTTCGCTTCCCGTCCACGGGGTTTTCCACTATCAATCCATTTGGCCGGTTGGCGACCATTTTAAAGAGTCCCGGCATACCGGAAACTGAGATCAGGTCTTCAAAATTTACTTTTTTCATCTCGTATTTTTTTAAAAATGCCTTTTGTCGAATCAAAAATCACTTATTCTTCTCAATGCCACCTTACACCGCCCCTCTAAAATGCTTTATTCTTTAAAATTGTTGTCACCCTGTTTCGCTGAGTTTCACCCAGTCCGTATTGGTTATTCCTCCTTAGAAAAACGCATTGGAGCTGCATTATTGGTTTTGATGACTTAATAATCCAGTAATTCACGGAGTTTTTTCTGAAAGCGCTCCACGGGTAAAAATTGTTTCTCCAATTGCGCGGCAAAAGGGACCGGTGTATCCATACTCCCTATTCTGCAGACGGGGGCATCCAGTTTTTCAAACAATTCCTCCCCTATCCAGGAGGCTATTTCTCCCCCTATTCCACCAAACTTAGTGTCCTCGTGCAAAACGATGACCTTGCCTGTTTTGCTTACTGTCTCTTTTATGGCATCATAGTCGAGTGGTACCAGCGTACGGAGGTCCAAAACATCTCCCTGAACTCCCATTTCCTTCAGTTGTTCCAATGCCCAGTGAACGCCACTACCATAAGTGATTACCGAAACCTGATCCCCCGTGGCGTGCAATCGCGCTTTACCCTCGGGGATGGTGTAATAACCGGTAGGCACATTACCACTGATCTTCCGGTAGAGGGCCTTGTGCTCGAAAAACATGACCGGATTGGGGTTTTCAAAGGCAGTTAGCAGGAGGCCTTTGGCGTCTTCCGGGGTTGAGGGGTAATAGACCCTCAGTCCGGCAGTATGAGTAAACCAGGCTTCGTTACTCTGCGAGTGAAATGGCCCGGCGCCTGTTCCCGCCCCGGTTGGCATGCGCACCACTATATCCGCGGCTTGCCCCCATCGGTAATGGGATTTGGCGATGTTGTTAGCCAATTGGGTCATTCCACAACTGACGAAATCGGCGAATTGCATTTCAATCATGTTTTTGTAACCCTTTATCGACAACCCCAGTCCAATTCCCAGAATAGCGCTTTCACATAGCGGGGTGTTTCTAACGCGGTCCTGTCCGTATTTTTCCAGGAGACCGGAAGTTATCTTAAATACCCCTCCGTAGTCCGCTATATCCTGCCCCATTAATATGAGCTCGTCGTGGTGCTTCATCCCCTCCTGCATACCATCCGCCAGCGCGTCAATAAATCGCATTTCCTTTTTTTCGCCACCGGCTTCAGATTCAGTCATGGGGAAAGGCGCGTACACATCCGCCAGTTCAGATTCGGCCCCGGAGTCCGGTTCAGGTTCTTCAAAGGCTTTTGCAACCTCGCCTTTGATAAATTCCTTCAGCTCCTTTTTCCGGTCTTCAATCTGAGATTCTTTCAGTAGTTTTTCTTCGAGAAGAAAATGTTCAAAATTTGAGATGGGGTCCCGTTTTTCCCATTTGTCAAAAAGCTCTGAGGGTACGTATTTTGTTCCGGATGCCTCCTCATGCCCGCGCATTCTGAAAGTCATGCATTCCACCAGAACGGGTCTCGGGTTTTTTCGAATGTCCTCCGCGAGGGAGTGAATGGTGTTGTAAACTTCCACGATGTTGTTCCCGTCGATTACATAACCTTCCATACCGTACCCTTTTGCCCGGTCAGCGAGTTGTTCGCATTTGTACTGTTCGGTATGTGGTGTGGAGAGACCGTATCCGTTGTTTTCAATGACAAAAATGACGGGCAGGTCCCAAACGGAGGCCACATTCATTGCTTCGTGAAATTCTCCTTCACTTGTACCCCCTTCTCCGGTAAAGGCCAATGCCAGTTTTTGCTCCTTTTTGAGCTTGTGAGCCAATGCCACTCCACCTGCTACAGACAGTTGTGGTCCGAGGTGACTGATCATGCCCACTATGTGGTGTTCATTGGTTCCAAAGTGGAAGGAGCGATCCCTGCCCTTTGAAAAGCCGGTCGATTTTCCCTGCCACTGTGCAACCAGCTTTTTAAGGGGTACATTCCTGGACGTAAAAACTCCAAGATTTCGGTGCATACTGAAAATGTACTCATCCGGTTGGATGGCCATTGTGGCTCCCACGGAAATCGCCTCCTGGCCTATGCCGCTGAACCACTTACTTATTTTTCCCTGCCGGAGTAAGAGCAGCATCCTGTCCTCAATCATGCGAGTGAAGAGCATCCCCTCGTACAGTTCCAGCAACTTTTTTTGGCTCAGTCCTTTGATGTCGTAAGCTATCTCACGATCTATTGCTTCCTTCATATACAATTCTGTACTTTTTACCGCTTAAGGTGATTTGCAGATCACGGGTCCATTTCAGCTTGCAAATATAAGCCTCTGCGACAGATATGACAGTTTCTGCTTTATTTATCGCAAACCCATCTGTATCCTACCTCTCAAAAACAGCTCGGAATATGTCCGGGCTTTTTAACGGTGTCATACCGTCCACATGTATGGTGTAGTAATCGACCATACGATTAAATAATTGTCTCCTCGTCTCTATATCAATGATGCTTTTTTGAACCGGGATTGGTCCCTTTTTGGTGGAATTTAATTTTTTGAGAACAAGAGTTTGCTCCTCGTTGAGAAATTGGTCATGTGGTGGGGGTGAGGAGTGAGCAACACCCTCCCTGAGGTCGAGAAATCTGGAATCCACCCGGTTAAATTCCGGTGAAATACCCAGGTGAGATGCGAGATTGAGCATGAAGAGAATCGGCAGATCGGGATTGACCGCATCATCCGATTCCAACCTACATATGGTTTCTCGAACGAATTCAAAAAGATCCGTTTGTGATTCCCTGTTTTTGATGGTTTTTTTGAGGAGCTCAGCAATAAATTGGGAGATGGCTATTCGCTTGAGATCTTCGAATACCCTCATCATGGGAATAGAGGGTTTTGCTTCTTTGAGCCTGTGCATGTTGCTACTGTCCTTGTAATACAATACTGTTTCCAAAAGAGAGGGGGGTTGAAAAAGCGAGGCCGACATGCGGGACCTGTTTTTTCTCACTCCTCCTGCAATGATGGTAAGCATCCCCATTTCCCGGGTCAAAATATCGCAGATAATGCTCGTATCGCGGTATTTTACAGTTCGGATTACTATGGATTCCGTTTTGAGGAGCATTTTAGTATTTTTCTTTTCAGTAGGTGAGGGGCCGGTGAATCTAAATTGCTGCCTCCTCGTCCTCAATTTTGGGTTGGGGATACTTTTCTCTGGTTCGCATCGACTCCATCTGACGTTCCAAAACCAACTCAGCGAGACCTGTTGCAATGTCTCTTTCCCCGGCGCTCATGAGCAACTTCCGGATTTTTTCTTCCGACACATCCATGCGGTAGAGCGAACTCAGTAGTAAGTCTTGATCCTGCTCCAGCATTTTAGCAATTGATTCGGTCAGTTGTTGGAGCAGTTCGCCATCCTTGTCCTCAGAATGTTTTTCTATCAAACTTGTAAGACTATTGATTTGCGTGGGCTTGTTTTGGTCCATTGCAAAGAAAATTTAAGGTAGCTTATGTACAAATAAATTACACCTTGTTTTGAATGCCGATAAATTCCAGTATTTCATCCAGGTGTTTTCTCTCGTTGGAGAGCCTTGGCACTTTATTTTGGCCACCCATTTTACCCTTAGATTCCATCCACTTGTGAAAAGAGCCCGAAGGTGCTATGTCCAGCTTGAGTCTTTTTAGTGCTAAATCATGGGAGCGCTTGGCATCGTAATCCGAATTGAGTTCCCGCAATTTAACATCCAGGAAATTGGCAAATTCTTCGGGATTGGGGCCTTTCCCTGCGAATTCCACTACCCATTGGTGGGCCCCCTTCTTTCCTTTCTCCAGGAAAATTGGCGCCACGGTATAATCTACCAGTTCGAGACCAAAATTTTTGCAACTCAGAGCGATTGCCTTATCGGTGTTTCCTATCATCACTTCTTCCCCAAATGCATTGATAAATTGCTTGGTGCGACCCGCTACGGTGATGCGGTAGGGATCGGTGGAAAGGAAGGTGATTACATCTCCGGGCATATATCTCCAAAGCCCGCCATTTGAACTAATAATAATGCTGTAGTTCTCACCGGGTTTTACTCCTTCCAGTGGGACTGTATTTTCAAGATCCGGTTGATCGGCTTTCATGGGTGCAAATTCGTAGTAGATGCCGTTGTCAACCAGCAGATACATCCCCTTTTCGGAAAAATCTCCCTGGGCTGCGAAAAACCCCTCCGAGGCGTTGTAAACCTCCTGGAAAATAAAATCTCCGGAAGGGAAAAACTCCCTGAATTGTTGGAGGTATGGGTCAAATCCCACACCGCCGTGGGCGTAAGCCTTTGCATTTGGCCAGACTTCCTCCATGTTTGACTTGCCCGTCAATTCCAGTATTCTGTCAAACAGAACAATGGTCCAGGTGGGTACGCCTCCGAAAAAACTGACATCCTCATCTTTGGCAAGATGAGCGATTCGCTCAATTTTTTCCTCCCAGTCTTCCAAAAGGGCGGTGGGAATATCGGGTGTGAAAACAATTCTTGCCAGGAAGGGCATGTGGTAGAGCATAACAGCGGAAATGTCCCCGATGCGGGTTTGTCTCGAATGGGGGTATTTTTCCAGATTGCCGCCCATAATCAGATTCTTCCGCTTGAATATGTCGATGTTCGGATTGTGGTGGTATAAAAAACTGAGTACGTCCGTGGAGCCCTTGTTGTGGCACCGTTTGAGATTTTCCTTCGGGACCGGAATGTACTTGCTGCGGCCACCGGTAGTCCCTGAGGATTTGGAAAACCAATTGACTACTCCCCTCCAGAGTATATCCGGTTTGCCTTTCATCATGTCTTCAATATGAGGTCGTAGGCTTTCGTATTCATTGACCGGCATTCGGGAAGAAAAATCGTGTGGAGATTTGAGGGTTTTGAAGTGGTATTTTTTTCCAAAAACAGTGGACCGGGCTGAATCAGTAATGTACTTAAACCAGTATTCTTGACGCTCATGCGGGTTTTGCAGCGCATACTCCAATTTTCGGTAGTTGCGGTCGAGAATTTTTTTAACGCCAAAATTGAGTAGTCCTCTCATTTGGATTTACATTGATTGTCAGGATAAAGGTAAGGCATTTTATAGAAACCGCTTAAACCTAATCGGGAATTTTACCCAATAGTTAACTGCGGATTGTTTTTCACTGATTATATGAATACAAACCCACTTTTGTTTATAGTATTATGGCCTAATTGACAGAGGTGTTCTTAGAGTAGGTTAAATTTGGTTTACCCTTCATAATGTAGTGGTTTTTTAAGACAACAAAATGAGTTGTTGATCGAATGTCAGAGTGAGAATTATTCGAAGTAGGTTTTCTCGTAATTCCGTTCCAGCATATCCATTACCATGTCCCACATGTCTTCATAGGGGATTATTTCTACTTCTGAGGATCTGCTGGAGAGTTCAGCCTGACGGGATTTTAGTTTCCATAGATCTTTTTTGGTGTAGGATTTAACCCGCTTTGGATGGAAGCCGTATTTTCCCACCTTCACCATCATGCGAATCATACAGTTGGATCGAAAGGTGTTGTTCTCTTTAAGGTAGCGCTGTCTGTACTGAGTCAACGCATCCATTCGATCGATGTATCTGCCGTAATTATTGCGCGCGAGGAAAAAGAGCAATTGTACCAGAAGGATGGTCACATTGCGACGGGTTTTGTCCTTTTGGTAAAGAGGCACCTGGTTGAGAAATTTGTTTAATCTGAAGCTCCCCTCCCTGTTTTTTTTACTTGTACCTTCCCGGTACACAGCCAAAAATTCAAGGTAAGCCTCCAACGTTCTCCATATTTCAAACAAGCCTGATTTTAGGTCATCGATTTCCCGGGTTTTGAAGGTTGATACTTTTATTTGCTCGGCGGATTCATATTCTCGCTTGTGGATGTAAAAAAGTGCCTTGAAATAGCGTATGACGAACCAATTGTGTTGGTTTTCTACCGTCAAATTTTCAATGCTATTAGAAATTTCAATAGCTTCTTTTAGCTGCCTCAGATTAAAATGAGCCATAAGTAATATACGGTACATACTAAAAGCGATGGGCTTGTGCAGGTTTTTCTTTGCATATAGGTACTTAATAGATTTTTGTATCACAGGTATTATTGCAGGATAATCCCCATTTAAAAATTGGTATTCAGCATAAGCATTAGAATAGTAGTGTAAAAACCTGCTGGTCGCTTCGTGGGTAAATTTTTCTTTCAAAACAGCGTCCATAGTGAGCCACTGATTATTGATGTCAGCTAGAGAGGTTTTATTTTTTCCCATATCTTTAAGGAAGAATAGATGATATCCATCCATCGCCAGGTTTTCGTCTTGAAGTTGCTCCAGACTTTTCTTTTGGATACTGTCAAATTTAAGGTATTTGGGTTTGTTGATCTCCAGTGTGCCGTAGTGGTACTTTAGATCCGTTGTGATTAAGTAAGTCAGCTCAGTCAGCTCGTATTTTTGGGTGTATTCTAACAAGCCCTCTGCCAACCAGATTCCTGTTTTCCTGGCGGATTTGACTAGGAGGATTTTGAATTGTGCATATTGTTGGTGACAGTTTACCACTGCAAGCGGGTGTTCCGAAAATTTTGGCTTATTTACATCCACAAAAAACAGAGTGTTGAGCAATCGATCTCTTAGCCTTTCCCGCAACTTGGCAAAGGTAGCACCGCTATTTTTCTGGCTACCATAAAGTTTCTCTATGGCTTCCTCCTCGGATGAAAATTCTCTCTTTTGCAACCCTCTGTAAAGTTTTTCAAGCTGGGTGTCTGAGTTGCTTTTGCTTCCTATCAATTCAATTTGAGCTATTTTTTCTGGGGGAAGCAGGTCAATTAATTCTTTTAGCATTTTCATATGGCATGCATATTGCACTGAAATACAATGGTTTGGTTGATTTGTCGCCACTAAAATACTGCAAAATAGCCTGTCTTAAAAATTGAACTTTCGTTTCATGCAAGAAAAACCCTTGCCTTACCTTTGTAAAAGAATTTAATTCCTGCTAAAAGGAATATAGTAATTAGTTGAAGACCAGCAAACTAACGTGTTTGCTAGTGGTAGTTTATCGGCATATCGATAGTCCTGGATTTTGAATAACTGTTTTGAAGCACTGGTCAGACCCAACTTACCTTTGTGGTATAGTAATTTTGTAAACCATTAAAACTGTTTGACCATGAATTTTCTTCAACTACTTCTGATGCTCCTTACTATTATCGGTGAAGATATCGACGGATTATAAGGAACTAGACAAAACCAGGTTGATGGTTTATCCATCACAAAAAATAATTTAGGCATAAAAGTCTGCAAGGAAACCCTTTGCAGGTTTAACTTCGGAATGAGGCATAAAAAAAGGTGTGCATCGCTTATGATACACACCTTTATTAAAAACCCCAAAATAACCAATTTCCGTTGTTGGATGCAAATATAATAATGGATATGTTTTATATCCAAATAATACAACTATAATTTAATGTATTTTTATTATAGTTATTTGTATTTTATTGATTATTAATAATTCACTATTACTTTGCTGGTAACCCCAGAAAAAAGAAAATGACCCGTAGCTAACGTGTTACGGGTCTTTTTTTTGCTCTCCGGGTCATATTTCGACTAAATCCATGTCGCAAATCTGGTCCAATATTCTCCCCGGATCAACTTTTTTTCTATCTTGAACACTCCCTCTTGATTGTTTTTCCTTCCCAATCGCTTAAACTTTCTCCAGCCCAAATGGAATAGCGATTTAAAGTAACTATCCGACCAGGATAGAATCTAGAATTGGGTTAACTAGTGAATAGGGATTAAAAAAAACGCATACCCGGTAATGTAGGATATGCGCTTTCTTTCAATTGTTACTATGACACCAATCTATAGCGGTTTCAAATTATTTTTCAGTCCCCGAGATATGGATAATTGTTTTTTTCGGCGTATCAGAAAGCATCAGTTTGAATCTGATGATTAAGTCATCACGGCGTTTTAATCGGGATGATCTTCTTTCTCAAATGTAAGCAAATCCAATCTGTGTCATTATCTTCCAGGGAGTCGATGTAATTGAGTTCCTCCGTTGCATCGAGTATCTTTTCCCGGTCTTTTCTCAGAATCCCTGACAGCAAAAGATCTCCACCGGGCACCAGCATGGTCTCAATGTTGTGCATTTGGTCTGTTAATACGTTCAGGTTGATGTTGGCCAGCACTATGTCGTACCTCAAATCTTCCAAAGTTCCTGCAGTTTCTCTTTTGACTTCGATGGCGCTGCAGTTGTTTGCCCGAACATTGGCCCGGGTGTTTTCCGTGCAGATGGGATCGTGGTCAATAGCCGTTACATGTGCAGCCCCCAGTTTTTCTGCAGCGATGGAGAGTATTCCACTGCCACAGCCCAGGTCGCATACGCGCTTCAATTGCAGGTCTAACCGCTCCATCATTTTCAGCATCATCTGGGTGGTGGGGTGGTGCCCCGTTCCAAAAGCCATTTTGGGTTCAATGATTAGAGTATTTTCAAAGCCGGGCTTTTCGGGATGAAAGGGTGCACGGATGTACCAGGAGGTTCCTATTTCTACCGGCTTTATGGAATCCTCCCACTTTTTATTCCAGTTCTCTGGTTGTTGTAGCTTTGTCTCATACGGGATTCCCGCCTCCTTCAAACTCTTCTCAAATTTCTCCAGTGACTGAGATTCGGATTCGGGAATATAAAACAGCCAGGCACTTTCCCGCTCTTCGGAACCGGCCAGTTGATGGGTGTAAGTCAGTAGATCGAGTTTATCTTCCGGTGTCCCTTGTTTGGGTACACTTATCACCCACCAGGGTGTGATATTATCAAACATCAATATAGGTTTTTTTTAGGAGTAAATTGACTTATTCCTTGCGTGGAGGGTGTTTTTTAACAGAGCCGTTACGGTCATCAGTCCGACGCCTCCCGGAACCGGGGTAATGTAACTACACTTTGGGCTCACATTGTCAAAATCCACATCTCCTACAATTCGATATCCTTTCTTCTTGCTGCTATCTTCAACGCGGTTTATCCCCACATCAATGACAACAGCCCCTTCTTTGATCATGTCCGCTGTAACAAAATTTGGTTTTCCTATGGCGGCAATTACAATATCTGCCCGGCGGAGTTCTGCACCAATGTCTTTGGTTCTGGAGTGAGTGAGAGTGACCGTGCAATTACCCGGCTTGTTTTTCCTGGACATCAATATGGACATCGGAGTTCCCACTATATTGGATCTTCCGACTACTACACAGTGTTTGCCGGTAGTGTCAATGTCGTATCTTTCCAGCATCATCAGAATGCCGTAGGGAGTGGCGGGCAAAAACGCTGGCATTCCCTGAGCCATCCTCCCAAAATTCACCGGGTGAAATCCATCTACATCTTTTCGGTGGTCGATGGCCAGATTGACGCGCTCCTCATCTATGTGGTCGGGTAGGGGCAGTTGCACTATATAGCCGTCGATATCGTCCCGTTGGTTGAGTTGGTCAATGATTCCGAGCAATTCCGCTTCTGAAGTATCTGCGGATTTCTCAATCAGCGTGGATTCGAAACCGATTTTTTTACAGTTTTTCACCTTGCTCTTGACGTAAAAAGTGGATGCCGGATTACTGCCCACCAGAACGGCAGCGAGGTGAGGCGGTCTTTGGCCGGATTTTACAATTTCGCTAACTTCCCCGGCCATTTCGTCCTTTATCTCGACCGAGAGTTTTTTCCCATCTAATAATTTCATGCTTTGCGGATTTTTGCGCCAAATTAAGGGAAATTGGACAAACGAAGGGCAATTTTACCCCTTTCTTCAACCAAAATTCCGGGGTTTCAATATTCAACACCGACCGGAAAAATGATCAGGAACATTGGTCAATATTGGAATTCACCTCATGTAATCAAAACTTACGACTGCTTTCTTTTGTCTCCTACTTGCGACTTATATATATTGATAATTATACACAAAAGCACCAGGCTTGAAAAAACTCAGACTAATTCTCGGAGACCAACTCAACGCAGACCACCAGTGGTACGACCAGGAGGATGATGAGGTGACTTACTGTATGTTTGAAATGAGGCAGGAAACGGATTATGTGACCCATCACATTCAAAAAGTCCTGGCCTTCTTCCTCGCAATGAGAGCCTTTGCTGATCAACTGAGAGACCGGGGAAACCGCGTGATATACCTTGAAATCGACCACCCAAAGAACCTCCAGGACCTTGGTGAAAATATTCAGATGCTCATCCAGAGACTCAATATCGAAAAGTTTGAGTATCAGTTGCCCGATGAGTACAGACTCGACCAACAGCTCAAGGAAATTTGCGGGGAAATCAATGTCCCTTCCGAGGTTTTTGATACAGAGCATTTTCTCACTGAGAGGGAGGAGGTGAAGGATTATTTTGGCGAGCGAGAATTTTTGATGGAGCGATTTTACCGCCACATGCGAAAAAAATACAATGTGCTGATGCAGGGCGATGAACCCCTCGGCGGCAGGTGGAACTACGACAGGGAAAACCGTAAAAAGATTCCGGCCGGTGTGGAAATACCTTCCTTCAATTTGTTTGAAACAGAAGTGGGCGACCTGATGGAGAAGATTGAAAGCGCGGGCATTCAAACCATGGGGCGCCTCGAGGATCGCACATTGAGATGGCCTCTTACCAGAGAGGAGGCCAAAAAAGCCCTTGACTATTTCATAGACCAGCTTTTGCCAAATTTCGGTAAGTATCAGGATGCCATGACCAGCCGTTCACCCTTTTTATTTCACTCCAGATTATCTTTTGCTCTGAATGTCAAACTGCTCCATCCGCTCGAGGTAATCCGGGCTGTAGAAGAACGAATGGATGGGGATGAAGAAGATGAGAAAAAACTGACACAGGTAGAGGGCTTTATTCGTCAGATTTTAGGGTGGCGTGAGTACATGCGCGGAATATATTGGGCAAAAGTACCAGAGTACTTCACCAAAAATTACTTTGAACACACGACACCGCTGCCTTCCTGGTACTGGACGGGAGAAACCAAAATGAATTGCCTTCATCACGCCATCAATCAATCACTGGATCACGCTTATGCCCATCACATTCAGCGATTGATGGTCACGGGAAATTTTGCACTGCTGGCCGGCTGCTCTCCCGATGAGGTGGATGCCTGGTACCTCGGAATATATATCGATGCTATTGAGTGGGTGGAAATCACCAACACAAGGGGAATGAGCCAGTACGCTGACGGGGGCCTTTTGGCTACCAAACCCTATATTTCCTCCGCCAATTACATCAATAAGATGTCCGACTACTGCAAAAACTGCAAGTACGATCCCAAAAAGAAAACCGGTGAGGATGCCTGTCCCTTTAACAGCCTGTACTGGAACTTCCTGATGAAGCACGAGAAGCTTCTGGAAAAAAATCACAGGATGTCCATGATGTATAATTTGCTCAATAAAATGGATGAAGAGTATCGCAAGGAGTTAAAAAAACAGGCTGAAAAGTACCTTAGTAATATTGAGAACCTCTGATTTTTTCTCACAAAAAAACACGGGGAATTTTTTGCTTCCAAAAAAAGCCTTAATTTTGCAGCCGCTGAGAAAAAGTCCCTCGGCTGTGATTAAATAAGGTTGTAAAATTTTTTGGAGGAGTGGCAGAGCTGGCTTAATGCACCGGTCTTGAAAACCGGCGTGCCCGAGAGGGTACCGGGGGTTCGAATCCCTCCTCCTCCGCCACCAAAGCCCGGCAGTAACTTCATATAGTTCCCGGGCTTTTTTTATGCCTCTCAGTCAGCAGATTTATCAGTTTTTGAAGAGCTGGATCCGCGAAGAAATGAATCATACAGACTATTGGCCTACCCTGAGTCGGGCCGGATTTTCTCAGTACTTGCCTTTCGAAAATTCGGATTCGGTTGGTACAATAATCTACTATCCCAGCTTGCAAAACCGGAGCAAATGGGGTGAAAAAATTTTGATAAAAGGGGTCCCGGGAGTAAAGGCGGTTCAGTTATTTACAGGTGAAGATCGTCCTTTCTCTTAAGTAGAACCTCTTCAGACTCCTCCCTGTCGGGATCGGGAACACAGCAATCCACGGGGCAGACAGCCGCGCACTGGGGCTCCTCGTGAAAGCCGACGCACTCGGTGCACTTTTCCGGAACTATGTAGTAAATCTCTTCGTCAATTGGATTCTGACGTTCCGAAGCATCAACCTCCTTTCCATCCTCGAGTTTGTACTTGCCGTTCACATTCGTTCCATCTGAAACAGCCCAGTCCACTCCACCTTCGTATATTGCATTATTTGGACACTCCGGCTCGCATGCGCCGCAGTTGATACATTCCTCTGTGATTATTATTGCCATGATGTGTAAGAATTCAATTCGTTGTTTAAATCAATTTCCCCTGTAATTGTTTAGTTCCCCAAAGGTAAGAATTTAGGTCGTTACCATTTAATGTGCAAGTTGATTTTGCGGCCTGAACTGACAATAATAGGGATGCGATGACCATTTATTGTGATAAAATTAGCAACTTTGTAGCCAAATCGAGGAGGTCGAATAACTTCTCAAAAATCTGAGTTATGTTACGATGGATGTGTGTGTTGGTTATGGTATCTATTATCGCTCCTGAAGTGAAGGGACAAATGCTTTTTCAGGTCGATGATTTCAGTGCTTTTGAGGAAGATCTGACCATTACCGGGGATGCGCGCATCATCGATGACCGGCTAAGAATCACCTCTTCGGAGCGGTACCAGCAGGGTGCAACCTGGTTCTCCCGTCAACAAATCGATCTACAGCGCGGCTTTGAAACTGAATTCATCTTCAAATTGACCAATCACGATCCTGAACACAAAGGTGG
>SL_3KL_010_SEDDRAFT_10000495_pt1 | contig 32436 bp, 24 predicted proteins | sample SodLakKL_010_SED_2_FD_10381 | JGI IMG/M metagenome (IMG submission 10381)
GCCTTGAAGGCGGCAAAATGAATCACCCCTTCAATATCCCGGTGGCGTTGAAAAAAATCAACAAGAGAATCTTTGTCCGTCATGTCAATTTTCTCGAACAAGGGCTTTTTACCGCTTATCCTCGCAATCAGCTCAATGATTTTTTGACTGGAGTTAATCAAACTGTCAATAATTACCACTTCAAAACCATTCTGCTGCAACTCAACAACCGTATGAGATCCAATGTAACCGGTGCCTCCTGTAACGAGAATATTTTTTGCCATAACCTGTTCCTCTTAAAAACTCCAGTAGGTTAAATTGTTGATTTTGCTTCGGTAAATACCTTTAATATCAACCAATATGCCTGTGTCATTATTGCCCATGAGTTTTTTGAAATCCTCTTCAGTGTATGAAAGATATGCATCGTGGCTTACAGCCACCACAACCGCATCATAGTGACCTGGTTTAACCTCTGTCAGTTCCAGGCCATATTCAGCCCTTACTTCATGGCTGTCGGCATAGGGGTCGCTGACATCCACCCTGACACCATAGCTTATGAGTTCACTGATCAGGTCATATACCCGTGAATTTCTGATATCGCTGACATTCTCCTTGAAAGTGATCCCCATCACCAGCACCTTGGTTTGCAGCACGTTCTTGCCTGCTGCGATCAGCCTTTTTACCAGTTGTTTGGCGGCATAGAAGCCCATGGAATCGTTTACAAACCTTCCTGAGTTGATCACTTGAGGATGGTATCTGTACTCTTTCGCCTTATAAACCAAATAGTAAGGATCAACACCGATACAATGGCCGCCTACAAGTCCGGGATAAAACTTTAAAAAGTTCCATTTGGTGCCGGCTGCTTTCAGAACATCGTAGGTGTTGATATTCATTCGATTAAAGATGATGGACAATTCATTCATAAGGGCGATGTTGACATCCCTCTGGGTGTTTTCGATGATTTTTGCAGCCTCAGCCACCTTAATGGTTGGTGCCCGGTGAACGCCCGCTTCAACAACCAGGGAGTAAACATTGGCGATATTGTCAAGGGCTTCATCATCATTGCCCGATACCACTTTTGTAACCGTGGTAAGTGTATTTACCTTGTCGCCGGGATTGATACGCTCCGGCGAAAAGCCGACTTTAAAGTCCTGCCCCAGCTTTAGCCCCGACTCTTGTTCAAGTATGGGCACACAATCCTCTTCGGTGCAACCGGGATAAACGGTAGATTCAAAAAGCACGTAGTCTCCTTTTTTCAGAATCTTTCCCACTGTTTTTGTGGCAGCGAACAAGGGTCTTAGATCGGGTAGGTTATGGTCGTCAATGGGTGTCGGTACCCCGATGATGTGAAAGGATGCTTTTCGAAGGTCTTCCGGGTCGCTTGTAAAGTGGATGTCGCAGCCTTCAAATGCGCCGGGTAAAAGCTCCTTACTCGGATCAATGCCTTTTCGCATCATTGCCACTCGCTCACTGTTAATATCAAAGCCCGTAACTTTGATCTTTCTGGCGAATTCCAGGGCAATTGGCAGGCCCACATACCCAAGGCCTATCACGGATAATCCGGTTTCTTTGTTCAGTAATCTTTGGTAAATGTTGTGCATGTTTCTTTGTTTTTGATGCGAAAGGGTAGGGGAGTATGATGCAATATAATCAATGGCTGTATTTATTGTATCATCATACCATTAATCCATTTTTGAGACTCTTCCGTTTGTGAGCCGGTATTTTTGTTTGCTTTCCGGACAGGTGGCAACTCCTTCAGTGTTGAAATGCAGCCTGTGTCCGTATTCACTCATCCATCCCTTGTGTTTGGCGGGGTTTCCGGCAACGAGTTCATATGGCAGCACATTGCGTATCACCACGGCTCCTGCGCCAATAAAGGCAAAAGCGCCGATTTCAATCCCGCAAACCACTGTTGCATTGGCACCAATCGTAGCCCCTTTCCTTACGAGGGTTTCCACGTATTGATTCTTGCGTACCACGGCACTGCGCGGGTTCACAATATTGGTAAATACCATGGAAGGCCCGAGGAACACATCGTCTTCGCAAATCACCCCGGTATAAATCGAAACGTTATTCTGTACCTTCACGTTGTTTCCAAGCTTCACGTCTGTTGCCACCATCACGTTTTGTCCGAAGCTGCAACCTTCTCCGATCTCGCAACCCTTCATGATATGGGAGAAGTGCCATATCCTTGTGCCTTTCCCTATTTTGCAGCCCGGCTCTATAACCGCTGTTTCATGGGCAAAATAATCATGGTTTTCCATAAATACTTATTCTTTTAATCACTTGATGTTTATCGCCTAAGGATGACTTGTTGAGCGCGATTGGTTACCAACCCTTTTCTTATCCAAAATAGGACAACACACTGCTTGTAATATACTGAAGCTGTTCTTCGTCCAGTTCGGTATGCATGGGAAGGGAAATCACCCGTTCACTAAGGTCTTCCGTTACCGGGAAATCGCCCGCTTTATACCTGGCATCCATATAGGCTTTTTGCAGATGCATCGGTACCGGGTAGTACACCATGGCGGGTATGTCCTTTGCCATGAGATACTCCTGGAGGCCAAAACGGTCAACTCCGTCCACTTTCAGGGTGTACTGGTGAAATACATGTGTGGAATAGGGTGCCCTTGCGGGAATAGTCAATCCCGGATGGTTTTTGAATGCATTGTCATAGAAATCGGCGGCTCTGTTACGGGCGGCTGTGTAGGTANCCAGGTGACGGAGTTTGATGCGCAAGATTGCGGCCTGAATGCTGTCAAGGCGCGAATTGACACCAACAGAATCATGGTAGTACCTGACCTCCATCCCATGGTTGACAATAACCCTGAGCTTTTGGGCCAGGTGGTCATCGTTGGTAAACACCGCACCACCATCTCCATAGCAACCCAGATTCTTCGACGGGAAAAAGGAGGTGCAACCGATATGGCCCAACGCACCCGTTTTTCTCCTGCTGCCATCAGCAAAAATATACTCGGAACCTATGGCCTGGGCATTGTCTTCAATAATAAACAGACCATGTTCTTCTGCCATTTCCAGCAGAGGCTCCATGTGGGCGCTTTGGCCAAACAGGTGAACGGGAACGATGGCTTTGGTTTTGGGAGTGATGGCCTTTTTGACAGCCTCCGGATCAATGTTGAAGTTTTCAGGGTCAACATCCACAAGAACCGGTGTGAGCCCCAGCAAAGCGATCACCTCAACCGTTGCCACAAATGTAAAAGAGGTTGTGATCACTTCATCACCGGGTTGCAGTCCAAGTGCCATCATGCTCACCTGCAGGGCATCCGTGCCATTGGCACATGGGATCACGTGCTTTACATCCAGGTAAGCCTCCAGTTCCTGCTGAAAAGCTTTTACTTCCGGTCCGTTAATATATTGCGTGGAACCAATGACTTGTAAAACCGCTTCATCAACCTCTTGCCGGATGTGTGCATACTGGCGCTTAAGGTCAACCATCTGAATTTTCTCCATGGAATTGTTTGTTAATATGATTTGTAAAGGCTTTATTGAGGCACAAAGATAAAAATTATTCTGCCTGAGGCCGGTTGCAGGCGGATTATTTGCCGCCCATGCCTCAAGGATAATGGCAAAGATCGTTTTTTTTCAATGCCTGTTCGTTTTCTGGTTTTCGCTCCTTATCTTTGCTTTTTGCAAAACGACCTTCATGATGGGCTATTTGTATCGGTTTGGAATCGGGTTGTATATGCTTTTCATACGCATTGCTGCACTGTTTTCTGCAAAAGCAGGAATGTGGATAAAGGGAAGGAAAAACTGGCGGCAAAAAATGGCAGATGCTGCAAATGGTGATGCCACCAGCGGGAAAAATATTCGAACCATCTGGTTTCATTGTGCATCGCTGGGTGAGTTTGAACAAGGCCGCCCTGTGCTGGAAACCTTCAGTGAAAGGAACCCTGGCTGGCGCATACTGTTAACTTTTTTCTCCCCGAGCGGCTACGAACACCGTAAACATTACAAGCACGCACACCATGTGTTCTACTTGCCTATGGACAGCCTTTCCAATGTGCGGCAGTTCCTCGACATCTGGAATCCCGAAATTGCCGTATTTGTGAAATATGAGTTTTGGTTCAATTATCTGCGTGAGCTGGCAGCCCGCAGGGTGAAATTATTTGTTGTTTCAGCGGTGTTTCGTAAAAACCAGCACTTTTTCAGGTTTTATGGGGCCTGGTTCAGGAAACAGCTCCGGCATGTCACCCGTTTTTTTGTGCAGGATGAGGCTTCTCTGAAGTTGCTTGCCGGGTATGGTATCACAAACGTGAAAGTGAGCGGCGACACCCGCTTTGACCGGGTATATGCCCTTGCGCAGGAGGAACATTCAATCCCCGCTGTGGAGGCCTTCGTTCGGGGACATCAAATACTTGTGGCAGGCAGTACATGGCCGAAGGATGAACGCCTGCTCAAAGGTTTGTTAAACAGCATGACGCAAAACCTCAGACTGATCATTGCACCCCACGAGGTATCGGAGGATAAAATAAAGCGGCTGATGGAACAAATCGGAACATCTGCTTGTCGCTACAGTTCATACAGCGAAACAGACCATAATGACTGCAGGGTGCTGATCATTGATGGTATCGGACTTCTGTCAAGGCTGTATCGTTACGGGGATATTGCCTACATCGGTGGTGGCTTTGGTGAGGGTATTCACAATATACTGGAAGCGGCAACCTATGGAATTCCGGTTATTTTCGGACCGAATCACGGCAAATTTGTGGAGGCGCGCGAGCTGATCTCCGAAGGAGGTGCCTTTTGCATTCAGGATCAGCAGGAACTGAATAACTTGTTCTTGAAACTAATGAATGATGAATCCCTGCGAAAAAAGGCCGGATCTGTTTGCAAAACCTATGTGAAAAAAAAACAGGGAGCGGTGAAGATGATCATGCATGATATTGAGGAAGCAGTCATTGAGAAACATTGACCTTTACTCAATAAAAAACTATTTCAATATCAACATCAATAATTTTAGTATATTGCAAATTATGGAATACAAAAACACAAACCGTTATCAGATTATGAGCTTTCTCGTTAAAGTACTGGTATCCACTTTCGCGGTGGTGATTACCTCTTATTTGCTGGGTGGCGTAACAGTTGAAGACTTTATCACCGCTATTGTGGTGGCATTTGTATTGGCTGTTCTCAATGCTTTGCTGAAACCCATTCTGGTTGTGTTAACCATACCGGTTACCGTGATGAGCTTCGGTCTTTTCCTATTGGTGATCAATGCGTTTATTATCCAGCTCACCAGCGTAATTGTTCGTGGTTTCCACGTGGAAAACTTCTGGTGGGCACTGCTTTTCGGGGTAATCCTTTCTCTCGTAACGTGGTTCCTGGAACTTCCTGCCAGGTCACAGGACAGGCGTCGTGGTAACCGTGATTACCATTAAAAGGGCAACCAGCCAGACTTCCGGAGAAAGTTATATTGGAAGATGTTGAGGAGTGCGGGCTTAATCCTGCCTGAGCATATCCTCGAACATGCTTTTGAATTTCTGCACTTTCGGCATAATCACCATTTGACAGTAGGCCTGGTTGGGATTTTTCTCAAAATAATTTTGATGATAATCTTCTGCACGGTAAAAAACGTCTAATGGTGTTATTTCGGTTACAATGGGGTTATCCCAGATATTTTCTTCGTCAAGGCGCGCTTTTACCATTTCGGCAGTTTCTTTTTGCTGCTGATCATGATAAAAGATGGCCGATCTGTATTGGGTTCCTACATCGGCACCCTGGCGATTCAGGGTGGTTGGGTCATGCACGCGGAAAAATATCTCCAGCAACGAAAGGTATGATACAACCGACGGGTCAAACCGCACCTGCACTACTTCTGCATGTCCTGTGGTACCGGTAGTTACCTGCTCATAGCTTGGATTGGGTACATGTCCGCCTGTATATCCTGATGTGGCCGAAAAAACACCGTTTACCCTGGTAAAAATTGCTTCAATACACCAAAAACAGCCGCCACCAAAGGTAGCCAGCGAATAGTCCCCGGTAACTTCCTTTTCCTTGTTTGTCATCATATCATTGATATTGTTTAGGTTTTTATCTCCGGCCGGTGTGCTGCAGGCTGTTGCTGCAACAAAAACCAGCAATAATCCCATTGTTTTCATATTATTCATTTATCTAAATAAACAAATATAGCTATGAGAATGTTCGCGATGACTGTTCTTGCTGCTGCCATTGTCAGATCATCCGGTGCACAAGAATCCGGTGGTCGTCTGTGGATAGTTTGTGAACCATGCCGCTGACTTTGTTCAATGCCATCACCTCCAGCAGTTCGTTTTGCCTGGTTTCATTCATCTGAATCCCGGTTTCCTCCAGTGAAACAGGACATCCAATCTGACGAAAGAAGGTTTTGAATGCCCCGATGGTGTCTTCAGGGGTTTGGAGCCCGAAGACTTCTTTCCCAAGCGCACTGATTCTGCCCGGAATTCGTTGCGTTTGCAACGCCATCCATGCGGGAAAGGCGATGGACAAAGATGCACCATGCGGAATGTCCCATAACACGCTCAGGCAATGACCAATACCATGTACACCCCAGTCGCCGGTCTTTTTCCCCTGCGCTGTAAGACCGTTAAGCGCCATGGTTGCCGCGTACATAATTTTTGCACGCAACTCATAGTCTGTTAGGTTTTCCATGAGTTTGGGACCGTAATCCATTGCTTCCCTGATGATGGAGATGATGAAACGGTCGGTGAGGGTTGAATCACCTTCTCCAAACCAGCCCTCCAGTGCGTGTGCGATCAGGTCGGCAATGCCATAGGCTGTGTAGTTGGCGGGCACGCTGATGGTGAATGCGGGATCGAGAAAACTTGCCCCTGGAAACATCAGGGGGTGGCCAAAGCCGATCTTCTTTTTCTCGGCATTGTGTTGTATAACAGCGAAGGGATTCATCTCTGAACCGGTGGCGGCGAGGGTAAGTACACCCAGGATGGGCAGGGCCTTTTTCGGCTTTGTCTTGCCGGTGGCAAAATCCCAGCACGAATGTGTAACAGGAATACTGATGGCAATAAACTTGGCACTGTCAAGCACACTGCCACCGCCAACGGCGATCACCATATCCACATTTTCGTTGCGACCAAGAGAAGCTGCGGCATCCACATCTTCCACAACAGGATTCGGCCGTATGCCCGAATACTCAACTATTTCAATATTTTCAGCCTGCAAGCTGCTTACCACTTCCTGATAAGAGCCGTTCTCCTTCACAGAACCTTTGCCATACACAAGCAAAGCTTTTTTCCCAATGCCGGACGCCGTTTTACCGATTTTCCCGGTGACTCCCTTTCCAAAATATAACTTTACCGGATTATAGATCACAAAATTTTCCATCATAAAAATGATTATTTAGAAGCAGAATGTGTGATTAATGAAACGATCTTTGAGTATTTAACCGACAGGCTCAATAATTGTTTACATCTATATGGGGTTGACTGCCATCCATCAAAAGATTAAATATTTTTTAAGAATTATGGTGGGATGCTTTCTGTTTATCATACGTGCCTGACAGCCTGCCATTGTTGCGGGTTTACCTGCTGTTGCAAGCATGCCGGCAAAGCCTCCGGGTTATGCAAATTTACAAAAGAGGATGTCTTTATACGGCGATTTTTTTATAACTTTACCCGTTTTTTTTGGCAAAAAGGTCATCGGATAATCTATTTTTCAAAGCCGGCCCACAAATAAGCCATTCATGAATAAAATCTGAAATTTCAAACAATAAGAAACATACATTAACATGAAAAAATTAAAAGGAACTATTGGTATTTTGACAGGTGGTGGTGACGTGCCGGGTTTGAATCCGGCCATTCGGGCCATCACGATTCGGGCTCTGCGCGAAGGTTACCGGGTGATTGGTCTTCGCAGAGGATGGGCCGGATTGATGGAAGTTATCCGTGACAAGAAGGCAGATAACAGCAAAAATTATATTGATCTTACAGAGGATCTCGTTAATAAAGCAGGCCGCACCGGTGGGACATTCCTGCACACTTCACGTACCCGACCCAGCCACGTACCGGCCAAGCATGTACCCGCGCACCTGGCCGACAAATACAAGGAAGAAACCAATGATTTGACACCGGAGGTATTGAAAAACCTGGATTTTCTCGGAATTGACTTCCTGATCCCCATCGGTGGTGACGACACTTTGAGCTACGCTGTGCGCATGTACCAGGAAGGAATGAAAGTGGTGGCTATTCCAAAAACCATGGATAATGATGTGCCGGGAACGGACTATTGTATCGGTTTCAGCACCTGTGTTACACGTACCATTCATTTGGCCAACCTTTTACGTACTTCTGCCGGTTCGCATGAGCGCATACTGGTAATGGAAGTGTTTGGCCGTTATGCGGGCTTTACGGCTCTGCTGCCTACCATGGCAGGAGCCGCAAACCGTTGTGTGATACCAGAGTACAAGTTCGACATTGAACACCTAACCGAACTCCTGGTGGAAGACAGGGCAAAAAATCCCAGCAACTATTCTGTGGTTCTTGTTTCAGAAGGGGCCAGCTTTGAGGGTGTGGATATGATGTTCCAAAGCGCTGAAAAAGATATGTACGGACACGCCAAGCTGGGAGGTATCGGAGATGCGGTATCGGCGCGGATCAAGGAGCTCAGTCCCAAATTCAATAAAGGACAAAGGGTGGAAACCATTAATCAGTACCTGGGATACCTCGTTCGGTCAGGCGACCCCGATGCCATCGACAGTATCGTGCCCATGGCATACGGTAACCTTGCCCTCGATCTCTTGCTGAAAGGAATACACGGACGGCTGGTGATCCTGAAAAACGGCCGCTACGACAATATCCCGGTGGATATTGTGACCAGCACCAACAAGCTGATCGACATTCAGAAACATTACAACACCAAACGATTGCGTCCGGTCTATGAGTCATTTATCGATAAACCCCTGTTTCTGATTTAATGCATAGAATGGCTTTGGCCATTTTGAAAATAAAAAAAGAGGATGCTACCTGAACAGGGGCATCCTCTTTTTGTGTGTCAGGAAAACTGAATGCTAACGCATCAGTTCCTGTACTCTTTGCTGAAGTTCAGGGTTTTGCTGAAACTCCATCATGATTTCTTCAAATTTTTTCATTTCAAGGCCTGAGTCTTCAACAGCCTTCACCAGTAAGCTCTCCTGCTCAACCTGGATCTCTTCAATGATTGCAATTACGGTAACATATGCCTCAGCCTCTTCTTCGGTCATATCAACATCCTCCAGTGGCACCTGCTGAGCTTGCATATTGATTTCATTGAAGCGCTGAACTGTGAGGTCATGCTCTTCAATTTCTGCAATCATTTGCTGCTGGCCCATTTGACTGATTTGCATCAGGTTCACATAGGCATTTGCGAAACTCATCAATTCTTCATCGCTGAAGCCCCCCGGGTTCGCCTTGACGGGCAAGGCAAACAGAAACAATAATGCCATGGTTAAGGCTGCAACGATTTGATTTTTTTTGTTAAAATACATAAGTTTTTTTTTGGTTGTAAAAAAATTAGGGTTTAGCGGGTTGAATGGCAAAACTACAAAACTCCGTGGAGGGCACAAAGGATAAGCAGGTTTTTAACATACGTTATGAAGTGAAAAAGCTTCTGTAAAATTCGTATTTTTGTTCATGATAGGAGTTTTGCAGTTGTCTGACAAAAGCTGATATTTTATACCAAAAGAAGAGGTAAGCCGTGGCTAAATCCGCATCAAAAATCGTTGAAACACCCTTGATGAAGCAATACTACGGGATCAAGGCCAAGCATCCGGACGCGTTGTTGCTGTTCAGGGTGGGTGATTTTTACGAGACTTTTGGTGAGGATGCCATCAAAACGGCAGAAATCCTGGGTATTGTACTCACCCGCAGGGCTAACGGAGCGGCTTCTTTTGTGGAGCTTGCAGGCTTTCCTTATCATGCGCTGGATACCTATCTGCCCAAACTGGTGCGGGCCGGACAGCGGGTGGCAATATGTGAACAGTTGGAGGATCCCAAGCAGGCCAAAAAAATTGTCAAAAGGGGAGTTACTGAGCTGGTAACACCCGGTATCGCTTTCAGTGATAAGGTACTGGATCACAAAGAAAACAATTTTTTGGCCGCTCTTCATTTCGCAGGCACCCATACCGGAGTCGCCTTCCTGGATGTTTCCACCGGTGAATTTCTGGCCGACCAGGGACATCCGGAATACATCGACAAATTATTGCAAAGCTTCCGTCCGAGCGAAGTGGTTGTCCAGAAAAAACATCTTAAGCAACTGCAGGAGGCATTTCCGGGGAAATATCATACCAGTGCGCTCGACGATTGGGTATATACCCGTGATTTTGCCGATGACCTCCTGCTGAAACATTTTGGCACGGTATCCTATAAAGGTTTTGGTATAGAGGAGCTTAACGAAGGGATTATTGCGGCCGGTGCGGTGATGCAATACCTGCAGGACACCCGGCATGATAAACTAAGCCATATCAATAAGATATCCAGAATTGATGAAACACAATATGTATGGCTCGACAAATTTACCATCCGCAACCTGGAAATCCTGCATTCCATTAATGAAGATGCAACCACGCTTAAAGATGTCCTCGACCATACCATTTCTCCCATGGGGAGCCGGCTCCTCAGGCGCTGGATTATTCTGCCTCTTAAAGACAGATCGCGNATCAATGAGCGATANGATGTGGTGGAATACTTTTTGAATCATCCGGAGCAGTCAGAAAAGCTGCGAGGCTTTCTCAAACAAATGGGAGATGTGGAACGCCTGATATCGAAGGTGGCGGTAGGAAAGGTCAGTCCGCGCGAGTTGAAACAGATCGAAAGGGCACTGGATGCCATCGGACCGGTTAGAGACCTTTGCATGGAGAGCAAATGTAGTCCTTTGAAACAAATGGCCGACCAGTTGAACCCCTGTCAGTTGATCCGCGAACGGATCGCCCGCGAAATAAAAGAAGATCCCCCGGCACTCATCAACAAAGGCAATGTGATAGCAGCAGGTGTTTCGGACGACCTGGACGAATTGCGCAATATAGCCTTCTCCGGGAAAGATTACCTCGCCGCCTTGCGCAAAAGGGAAATTGAAAGAACCGGCATTCCCAGCATAAAAATATCGTTTAACCAGGTTTTCGGTTATTATCTTGAAGTCACCAATACCCACAAAGACAAGGTTCCTGACGACTGGCAGCGAAAGCAAACGCTCACCAACGCCGAGCGCTACATAACCCCTGAACTTAAGGAATATGAAGAACAGATCCTGACTGCGGAAGAAAAGATCATTGGCATCGAAGAGCGTTTGTTCCTGGAGCTGGTGGCATCGGTGGCCGAATATGTGGAACCGATCCAGGTGAATGCCAATGTGCTGGCCCGCATCGACTGCCTGCTTTGTTTTTCCACCATCACAACCCAATACCGGTACACACGTCCGGTGATCAACGAAACCTTCACCCTGGATATCAAAGGTGGGCGCCACCCTGTGATTGAACAACAACTGCCACCCGGTGAGGAGTATGTTGCCAATGATGTTTTTCTTGATAATGAAAATCAGCAGATCATCATCATCACAGGACCGAATATGTCGGGTAAAAGTGCATTGCTGCGGCAAACCGGACTGATCGTTCTGATGGCACAGATGGGGTGTTTCGTTCCGGCGGAGCAGGCTTCCATCGGTGTTGTGGATAAGATCTTTACCCGGGTAGGGGCATCCGATAATATTTCATCCGGAGAATCAACCTTTATGGTTGAGATGAATGAAACGGCAAGCATCCTCAACAACATCTCCGACCGGAGTCTTATACTGCTCGATGAAATTGGCAGGGGTACCAGCACCTACGATGGAATCAGCATTGCCTGGGCCATTGCCGAATTTCTGCATGAACATCCGCTTTTCAAAGCAAAAACACTCTTTGCAACCCATTATCATGAACTCAATGAAATGGCCGGGTCCTTCATCAGGATAAAGAACTACAACGTTTCTGTAAAGGAGGTGCGCAATAATGTGATCTTTTTGAGAAAACTGGTTCCCGGCGGAACGGAGCATTCGTTCGGCATCCATGTTGCACGCATGGCCGGGATGCCGGTGAGCGTTATTGAACGGGCAAAAACCATACCTGGCACAGCTGGAAAAAACCCATAGCCACGATGAGTTAACCGGGAAAAGCGGGTCGGGCCGGAAAAAACAGCGAAAAGATGATTACCAGCTCAGCTTTTTTCAGCTGGACGACCCATTGCTTGAGCAAATCAAAGAGGATATCCTCAACACGAATATCGATACACTTACCCCTGTTGAGGCTTTGATGAAACTCAATGAAATCAAACGATTACTTGGAAAGTAAGTCTTTTCTTACCGGAGAAAAGCTATTGTCCGGCAGGAGACAGAGATCCCGGATCGGGCAAAGAATCACTAATTGCGATAGCCCATGCGCTGCAATACGTCGTCGCTTAAATCATAACGGACATCCGTATAGATCATGGCAGCTCCGCCTGCCTTATCAAATATGACGGCATAATTGCCCCTGGTAGCAATTTGTTCGACCGCTTCAAATACCCTGTCCTGGATTGGCTGGATGAGCTCCTGCCTTTTGGCAAACAAGTCACCATCGCGTCCGAAACGTCTCATTTGAAGCTCTTTGGCTGCCCGTTCCTTCTGAATGATCTCTTCTTCCCGCTGGCGCCTCATATCTTCAGGAAGCAGTGGTGCTTCAGCCTGATATTCACGATAGAGCCTGTCCACTTCAGAAAACAAATTCTCGATTTCCATCTGCCACTGAATGGAGAGTTCTTCAACTTCCCTCTCAGCCGCCTGGAACTCCGGAATATTGTCAAGGATATACTCAGTATCAATGTATGCAAAACGCTGACCCAATGCCGACAGGGCCATCACCGTTATCACCGTAAACAGAATCAGTTGTTTTTTCATGCGTTTGGTATTTTGTCAAAATGTGTGAAATGTCAAAAGGTCGAAATGTGTGAAATGTCGAAATGTGTGAAATGTCGAAATGTCCAAATGTCAAATGTATGATAAAGTATTTCTTTGCGCTTTTTGCGTGATTAACTTTTGCGGCCTTTGCGAGGAATAAAATGTTTCACCCACTCTCTCTTTCCAAAACAAAAGATTAATCAATAGTTTGCCCGATAGAGAAGTGGAACTGACCACCGCCTGCTCCGGGCAATCCGGGTACATCATCAAAGCCATATCCCCAGTCGATTCCCAGCAGGCCGAACATGGGCAGAAATACCCTTGCCCCAACCCCGGCTGAGCGTTTAAAACTGAATGGGTTAAAGGACTGAATGTTGGAATAGGAGTTCCCGCCCTCCATAAATGCCAGCAAATAGATTGTTGCCATTGGGTTTAGGGATACCGGGTATCTCAACTCCATGGTGTATTTGTTGTAAGAGGTTGCTCCCACAAATTCGCCCTGTGCGTTTCTGGGGGTAAGTGCATAATTGGTATATCCCCTGAGGGCAATGATTTCACGGCCGTCGATTTCCCAGCCTGACAGTCCGTCGCCACCGAGGTAAAACCGTTCAAATGGGGGATACCCGATATCGGAGTTATAGAAGCCAAGAAATCCGAACCTTACACGTGCAGTTAACACAAGGTCACCCACGATTGGGGTATACCAGTTCCCCCTGAAATGCCATTTGTGGTATTCGAGCCAGCGATATTTTTCCTGGGGGGTTGCATCGGTGAAATCCTTGTCCCTGAATAAAGAGTAAGGTGCTGTTAGCTGCAGCGAAAGCGATACTTCCGAGCCCCGGCGGGGGAATAAAACACCATCTTTTGAGTTCCTGCCAAAAACCACGCGGTAGCTGAGGTTATTGGATTGTCCGTTGTCAAAAATAAACCGGATGGGACTGTTTAATATATCATAGTGCTGATAGGTGACTGACTGCTGCAGGAAAAAGTAATCATCCGGGAAAGTCAGCCTTTTTGCGAGCCCTACCGATGAACCGAGGATAGAATAATATCCGTAATTGGGATGGGTTCTTGCAAGATTTCTGCGGTGTGTAGTTTGATAAAAGGAAAGGCTTAGGGCATTGGGCCGGCGTCCTCCCAGCCATGGTTCGGTAAATGATAAGCTGTAAGAGAGGTATCCGCGTCCGTAGGTCTGGGCGCGCAATGACAGCCTTTGTCCGTCGCCAGTTGGCAAAGGCCGCCAGGCTTCTCTGTTGAATACGTTACGTGTGGAAAAATTGTTGAACGAAATGCCCACCGTGCCGATGATCCGGTTGGCTCCCCAGCCGCCGGAGAGCTCTATCTGGTCAGAAGAGGTTTCTTCCACAACATATTCCAGGTCTACAGTGTTATCGGCAGGGTTGGGGATAGGACGTACGTCAATGGTTTCCTGGTTGAAAAACCCCAGCTGGATAATTTCCCTTTGGCTCCGGATAATGGCAGAACGGCTGAACAATTGCCCGGGTCGCGTTCTAATCTCACGCATGATCACGTGATCATTGGTCCGTGTGTTTCCGCTTACACTCACCCTGTTGATGCGCGCTTGTTCTCCCTCCCATATCCTGATCTCAATGTCGATGGAATCGTTTACAATGGCTACTTCAACCGGATCTAGCTGAAAGAAAAGATAACCCACATCCATATAGAGGGAGCTAATGTCGCCTTCATCCATGTTCATGAAAAGGTTCTTTTCCAGCTTGGCCTGGTTATACACGTCTCCGGGCCTGATATTTAGGACCTCATTGAGCACTTCTTCGGGATAAACCGTGTTTCCCACCCACACAATATTGCGAAAGAAGTAAGTTGGGCCTTCGTAGATATGCAGATCAATTTCTATACGATCATCGTCCACAAAATAGATTGAGTCTCTGATAATTGCTGCATCTCGTTTGCCCAGCTCATTATACCTGGCAATCAGTTTACGTTTATCTTCTTCAAATTCATCGTCCACAAGTTTGGATGATGAAAAAAGGAACCGAAGGCTTCTTTCCCGGGTATTTTTCATGATTCGCTTGATCTGCCTGTCGGTGAGCACTTCATTTCCATAGATGTTGATTTCCCGGATACGTGTCCTGTTGCCTCTGTCGATCTCAAACTCCAGGATCATGCTATTCACCCGGGCTGTATCTGTCAGTTGCCGTATTTCGATAGTGGGTGTAAGATACCCTTTCCCCATATAATACTCTTGGATGGCATTTTCGGCACGGAAAAGCAGGTTTTCGGTTACAACATCGTTCCTTACCAGGTTGAGCTTATCGCGCAGGTCGTCGGCTTCTGATCTCCGGATCCCCTTGAATTCGTATCTTGTGAGCCGGGGCCGTTCTTCCAGCTGAATATCCAGAAATACCACATCATCCTGGATGGATGTGATGCCGATGCTGATATGCTTGAACAGGCCGTTGGCCCACAGGCGTGTGATGGCGCTGGAGATATCTTCACCGGGGATGGTGATACGCTGGCCGACACTTAGCCGGCTGGCCATGACCACCACACTGGGTTCGAGAAATTGAGTGCCGCTGACAGTAATTCCCCCAATCTGGTATTCTCTGGGGTTCATTGGGTCAAGGACGATCTGGTCGCCTGTGAGCACCTGCTGGGCAAATACCGGTGCAGATATCATTAGCAACATCGGGAGAAAAAAGCGGGGGACCAATCTTAACATGATTCAATCCTTATTTCAGTATATTTTTTGAGATGGCAGGCTGGTTATTGACTTTTCCGAATCGTCTTTCTCTTCTTTGATAGTCAATAATTGCCTGGTAAAAATGTTTTCTTCTAAAATCGGGCCAGAAAACGGGGGTAAAAAACAGTTCGGTGTAAGCCATTTGCCAAAGCAGAAAGTTGCTGAGTCTCAGCTCTCCGCTGGTACGAATCAGCAGGTCGGGATCAGGTATGTTCGCTGTTTCCAGGTGATTAACAAACAATTCTTCATCTATGTCGTCAGGATTGATGGTTCTGTCGGCAATCTTCCTGGCAATTTTCTGGACGGCGTTCACTACTTCCCATCTTGCGCTGTAGCTAAGGGCGACTGTTACGATCAGCTTATTGTTGTTTGCTGTCAGCTCCAGGGCATCCTTTAATTTTTCCCGGCATATTTCCGGCAGCGACTCCAAATCTCCAATGGCTTGCAATCGAACACCATTTTCATTCAGTTCGGGAGTTTCATTGCCGATGGCTCTGACCAAAAGGTCCATCAGTGTTTCCACTTCCTTGTGCGGACGGCACCAGTTTTCAGTGGAAAAAGCAAAGAAAGTCAGGTACTGCACCCCCAGATCGGCAGCTGCTTTTACTGTGTCACGCACAGCTTCTATGCCGTTTTCATGGCCAAAGATCCGTTCCTTTCCGCGCTGCCGAGCCCATCTTCCGTTACCATCCATTATCAGTGCAACATGCAGCGGAAGCTTCTCTTTGTCAATACGTTCCTTTAAATCCATTCTTAATCAATATATTATACCTCCCAAAAGTGGCACAAATTTCTTAAAATGTTTGGATAAATAAAAGGAAAAACACCAACTTTATGAAAATTTGTGTTAATAAGGACAGAAAACACTGCATCTGTCCCTGATCCGAATGGTAAAGGTAAGACCGGCAAAAGAATACCAGTCGTTCACTTTCGGGTTGCCTACACCGGGACTGTTGGCTGTATGGTAAATACCATCCAGCTCGTCCGTGGTAGTGGCCCGCATTCCCCATTCCACACCCCCGTTGATCTTGTTTGTGATATGGTATTTAAAACCCAGCCCAAGAATTAATCCCAGCCGGTTGATTTTATACTCTTGTGCATATACATCTTCAAAAAAAACGGCTCCGCTTCCGCCAAAAATGTAAGGAGAAAATTTGCTGTCAGGATCACCGGCCACATAGGGCAGGAAGTTGATTTCTCCAATCAGTGACAATTCGGCAACTCCCGTGCTGAAAGTTTGTTGCGCAGGAGGGATGAAATAGGTTGTGTTGTCTGCTGTTCCACTGATTTGACCGTATATTGCATTCAATCGCAAGGCTACATGATCGGTATAATTAAAACGCGCGAAGACACCTCCCGANATGCCGGGTGCTGTGATCAAACTGGAAGGTTCATTGTATGGATTATAGTCTCCAATGTATGTGGAAGTACCCGCAAACAACCCAAATTCAAAGGTTTGTGCCTTCACCGGCGAAACATCCAACAAAAGTAAAGGCAAAGCCAGTATCAGGAAATATCTTTTCATGAATTCTCAGTTTCAACAAACATAACGAACAGGTAAGAATAATATTTTATGGTCAGTTTCTTTTATCCAGCCCCCAGGCGAGCTTGTTGCGGATGGTTTTGTAAAAATCTTTTTGTCCCACACAAACCAGGTTCATGGTAAATTCAGCCCTTGTAACCACCAGTTCGGTGGTCTTATTGAGGGGTCTTGACCGAGAGTCAAGCAACACGAGATAATCTTGTGTGCGGCCGGTTATTTTCAGTTTTACCCGGCTGTGATCCGGAATCACGATGGGTCTTACAGTCAGATTGTGTGTGGCAATGGGTGTGATGACCAGGTTTCTGCTTTCAGGTGAAATGATCGGACCGCCGCAGCTTAAGGAGTAACCTGTTGATCCGGTTGGTGTTGCTACGATCAGGCCATCAGCCCAGTAGGTGTTCAGAAAAAGATCGTCCACATATGCGCTGATGGTGATCATGGTGGCGTTGTCGCGTTTCAGTACAGTCAATTCATTGAGGGCAAAGTTGATGCTGCCAAAAAGGCTGGAGGGCTCCACCAATTGCAAGGCGGTTCTTTTATCAATGGTGTAATCACCTGTTAACAAAGACTGTGCGGCATAGCTGATCTCTTCCGAAGAAATGGCAGACAAAAAACCCAGACGCCCGGTATTAATGCCCAGTACCGGAATACCGGTATCCTGCACCAGGGTGATGGTATCCAGCAGTGTGCCATCACCGCCCAGGCTGATCAAACAAAAGGTGTCGCTTTCAGGCTTGCTTTGGTTTGCAAGCACTGTTACGGGACGTTCAAAATAAACATAGTCCCTGATGTGCTTGTAAAAACTCTCGTAGATCTGAAATGATGTGGCTTTTTGTTCCAGCAAATGAACAAGCAACCTGAAATTATCAAAAAATGAAGGATCAAAAGCGCGACCGAAAAATGCAATCTTCATCGAATGTTGTTTTTTGAGCGACCGGTTCCTGCATGTAGTTTGATTGTTCGCCCGTGAATAATTTCTTTCAAATACGATATGTGTTTTGTAATATGCGTCAACTTCTTATGGATTAAAGCATTTCATGGCGGTTGGCATCAAATTTCAAAAAGGTAAATATCATCAGGGTGGTTCCCCATAAAGATGAACCACCATAGCTGATCAGGGGCAAAGGTATGCCGATAACCGGCACCAGACCAACCGTCATGCCGATGTTAACGGCAAAGTGGAAAAACAAGACAGAGGTGACTGAATAGCCAAAAACCCTGCTAAATGTAGATTTTTGCCTTTCGGCAAGATACAGCAAGCGTAACAAAAGCCAAACAAACAAGCCAATGATCACCAGGCTTCCGGCAAACCCCCATTCTTCTCCAANCGTACAGAAAATAAAATCGGTAGTTTGCTCNGGCACAAAATTAAATTGTGTTTGCGTACCCTGCAGAAAACCTTTTCCCCATAAGCCTCCCGAACCGATGGCAATTTTTGACTGATGGAGGTTATATCCGGCACCCTGAAGGTCTGCGTTGCCATGCACCAGCACTTCTATTCTGGCTTTGTGGTGTGGTTGCAGGATATTGTCAAATGCATAGTCCACAGAATAAACGTAACCCGATAAAACGAGGAATAATGTGATTACGTGAAGAACCGCACCTGTTTTTTTTCTCGTGATGACACCGATGACAACAGCCATGAAAGCCAGGCCGCCGATAATGATGAATTCATTCATCATTAATGTCAATACAAACAAAAACACTGCTATGCCCCCAACCGCTAAAGCGATCAGTCCTATCCAGCCTTCTCTGAAGAGTGCCAGGGAGAACGAAAGGAATACCAATGTGGTGCCTACGTCTTTTTGCAGAAGTACCAGCCCGGCCGGCAGCAAAATCACGCCAAATCCTTTGAGAAGGTCTGCTTTTCCGGGCTTTCGGGTTCGCATGTTGCCAATAATGGAGGCCAGTGCGAGCGCCGTTCCGTATTTGGCGATTTCTGATGGTTGAAAAGCCAGACCTCCAATCCGGAACCAGGCTTTGGTGGCATTGATCTCTACTCCTGCAAATAAAACGGCCACCAATAAGAGGATGGAAACCCCGTAAATGATTTTGGCAAAACCGGTAAAAAACCTCACATCAATGAGCATTACCGCTGCCGCTATCACCAACCCGGAAAGGATAAACATCAGCTGTTTTCCGAAACTCGTACCAAGGTCGAACACATGCCCTCTGCCTTCGGTGTATTCTGCAGCATATATGTTTAACCATCCGATTGCAACCATGACCAGAAACAACAGAATGACTGTTTTGTCGGAGTTTTTTATGATACCTTGTTTCTTTGTCATGGTTGGGCTGTTAAGAAGCTTTGGTTTAATACCCTGTCTTCAAACCATTTGCGTTGCACTTTTCCTGTCAGGTATTGTTCTATCATGAGGCTGGCAATGGGGGCGGCCCAAACAGACCCGTAACCGGCGTTTTCAACCACTACTGAAATGGCGATTTGCGGGTCATCAACGGGTGCAAAAGCCACAAAAACTGAATGATTTTCGCCGTGGGGATTTTGCACGGTACCTGTTTTTCCGGCCATACTGATACCCGGAATACGGGAGAACCGCCCGGTGCCGTCTTCAACAACCATGTGCATGGCGTGTACAATGGTTTCAAAATGTTCCTTGTCGATGGGGATGTTGTTTGCCAGCGAATATCTTGTGTTAGGGCTGGAAGGGTCATCGATGGCTTTTACCACATGGGGAGTTAAATAGTAACCCCTGTTGGCAATGGCGGCGGTCATGTTGGCAAGCTGCATGGGGGTTACACCCAGTTCTCCCTGCCCTATGCCAAGCGAAAGAATGGTTTGAGACCTCCATCCCGAGCGCCCGTAAAGCCTGTCATAATAGTCAGCAGTGGCAACCAATCCGGGTAACTCAAAAGCCAGATCGCTTCCAAAGGTTCTTCCAAATCCAAAACTCACGAGGTAATCACGCCAGTGGGAAAAAGCATGTTGAATACCACCAAATACCGGATTGTTGATGGTATTTTGAAAGATGATGCTGGAGTAGGTGTTACAACTATATTGGATGGCCGTTACCACATTTACCGGGCTGGGGTGAGACCTGCATCTGACACTGATGCCGCCGGCATGGTAAATACCGCCGCACCCGTACCTGGTGTGGGGTTCCACAACCCCTTCCTGTAATGCGATCAGTGTACTCACCAGCTTGAATACCGATCCCGGCGGATATTGTGCCATCAAAGCCCTGTTAAAAAGCGGCTTTAAGGTATCATTCTGAAGCATCCGGTAATTTCTGGTTCGTTGCCTGCCAACCAATAGCCCCGGGTCAAAGGAAGGTGCCGACACCAGCGTCAAAACCTCTCCTGTTGCCGGTTCAATGGCCACAATGCTTCCACGCTTGTTTTGCATCAGCTTTTCGCCATATAATTGCAGCTGCGTGTCCAGCGTGGTATAAATGTCTTTTCCGGCTATGGCAAGTGTGTCGTATCTCCCGTCGTGAAAAGGTCCGATGTCGCGGTTAAAAACATCAACCATGCGGATACGTAATCCCTTTTGCCCCCGAAGCTCTTTCTCGTAGGCTCTTTCAATACCGCTGATACCGATAAAATCGCCGGGCCGGTAATAGGGATCGTTGCCGATGATACCCGGACCGGCCTCACCCACATAACCAAAAGTATGCGTGGCGATCGGATAAGTGTAACGACGGAGGGTACGCGGCTGTACGAAAAAGCCGGGGAAGCGGAACATCTTTTCCTGGAAAGCAGCAAAAGTGGTTTTTGATATCTGTCGTTCAAAAACAGATGCCCTGAACCTTGAATGCCTCCTGGCCTGCAAAAGACGGCTCTCAAAAGTGGATACATCCATGTTCAACAGCCGGCAGAATTCAAGGGTGTCAATGTCTCCCACCTGGCCCGGTATGACCATCAGGTCATAATGAACTTCATTGTAAACCAAGAGTTCACCGTGGCGGTCATAAATCAGACCACGGGCAGGATAGTCTGTAATGTGTCGCAGAAAATTGCTTCTTGCAAAGGCTTTGTAAGAAGGATCGATGATTTGCAGCATAAACAACCGCCCCAGCAAAACCAAACCGACAACAATGATGATGCCGGAAACGATCTTTCGTCTGCCGGCGTATTGACCCGATTTGTTGTGGATTTGCATGGATATCACTAATGGATTAGATCGGTCTGGTTGCAATTTCACACAAAATTAAGCAATAGCATGTATTTTCCATGATCTTTTCTGAACATTTTTTTAACTTCGCCAACCGATCAGGAGGTATCGTGCATGTGGCCAAAGCTTTCCGGAAGCAAACCGGAAAGCCACGGCGATACTGATTATGGAAGGCAGCAGAGCTTCGCGGCCTGGTTTATTCTGCCGTCATGATCAAATCCTGATGGTGCTGTTACCGAAACACAACCCAAAAGACACTTGTTATGAAAAATAAAAAGATCATTGTACTTGGCGCCGGAATGGTAGGCAAAGCCATTGCCATCGACCTGGCAAAAAAGCATCATGTATGTGCAGCAGATATCGACCGCCAATCACTTTCCTTCCTGTCGGAGAATTATGATATTGAAACAAGAGGTGTTAACCTGATGGAAGAGGAATCCGTTCAGTCATTGGTAAACGAATTTGACCTGGTTGTTTCTGCGGTTCCGGGGTTTATGGGATTTGATATTGTGAAAACGGTGATAGAAGCCGGAAAAAATATCGTTGATATCTCATTCATGCCGGAAGACTTTATGGAACTTAATAACCTGGCAGCCAGGAAGGGTGTAACTGCCATCACCGATTGTGGAGTGGCTCCCGGCTTGCCCAACCTGATTGTGGGTCATCATAATGATTTTATGGAAATAGAGCACTTTTCCTATTATGTTGGCGGGCTGCCAAAAGTAAAAATCTATCCATTTTATTACAAAGCTCCCTTTTCGCCCATTGATGTGGTAGAGGAATATACGCGTCCGGCACGCTTTGTTGAGAAAGGCAAAAGGATGATAAAACCTGCCATGAGCGAGCCTGAAATGGTTTTCTTTGACAAGGTGGGAACACTGGAAGCTTTTTACACCGACGGGCTGCGGTCATTGCTGCGAAACATGGATCATATTCCCAATATGAAAGAAAAAACACTGCGCTATCCGGGCCATATCCAATTGATACAGGCTCTGAAAATTGCCGGCTTTTTCGACAAAGAACCACTCACGGTCAACAATGCATCCATCCGCCCCATCGACTTTACCAGCAAAGTGCTCATTCGCGACTGGCAGCTGGAGCCGGAGGAAAGGGAGTTTACCGTTATGCGTATTGAATTGACAGGCGTGGAGGATGGAGAAGCGAAAAATATTGTGTATGAATTATATGATGAATATGATGAAGTGGAGAAAATTACTTCCATGGCTCGCACAACAGGTTTCACCGCCACAGCCAATGCCGAACTGGTGCTAAGCGGGCAGTTTAGCGGCAAAGGGGTGTTTCCCCTGGAGCTGATCGGCATGGATGCAGATTGTTTTGAGTTTGTGATGAAATACCTGGATGAGCGAAATATCCGTTTTAAAAAAACCATCTCCTGATCCGGGCAGAGATCAGCTTTTTATGTTGAATATGTGCCATGAATAACCTGCCATAGCAATCAATAAAAGCCTGGCGGATGATACCAACTACAGATGAAAAAAAATTTTGAGATTCATAACTACGCAGAAAGCATGAAGCGGATCGGCTATGTGCCGAGAAAGGAAGCCACACAGGCCGACTACGACCGGATCGGCTTCATGTCGGGATTGGAGGTGCATCAGCAACTGGATACGGATGAAAAGCTGTTTTGCCGCTGCCCTGCCGGCATCTACCAGGATAACGACAGTTATGATGCGGAAGTGATCCGGCATATGAGGCCAACTCTCAGCGAACTGGGCGAATATGACGGAACGGCTTTGATGGAATTCAAAACAAAAAAAAACATCATATACCGCATCAAAAATGAAACCACCTGCACCTACGAGGTGGACGATACACCGCCTTTCCCGGTAAACCGAAAGGCAGTGGACATTGCCATACAAATATCACTGCTTAAAAAACTCAACATCGTTGGAGAGATCCATATCACCAGGAAACAATACCTGGATGGCAGCATCCCTACAGGCTTCCAGCGTACTGCCATCATTGGGGTTGAGGGCGCCATTCAACTAAAAAATAAAACCATTCGCTTGATCCAGCTCAGCCTGGAAGAGGACTCTTGCAGGGAAATTTCGGATGTTGGTCATTGGCGGACGTATAAGACCGACCGTTTGGGTATGCCGCTGATCGAAACCGTTACATATCCCGACATGGTTAACCCTGATGAAGTGGCAGAGGCGTGTCAGGTAATACGCTTTTTGAATCGCAGCACCGGCAAGGTACGTACGGGCATGGGTGCCGCCCGGCAAGATGTTAATGTGAGTTGCCGGGGTGGCACAAGGGTGGAAATCAAGGGCGTTTCACGCATAAAGTGGATCCCCGAACTGACCCATAATGAGGCATTCCGGCAATGGGCGTTGTTGCACATTCGCCAATTCCTGCTGGACAGGATCAGGCAGCCCGAAAAATGGCAGATGAACTACAAGGAACTGGACATCAAAACATATGGTCAGTTTTCTCAACCCATAAAAGACCTCAAGAACAATGGTGTAAAGTTGTATGGTGTCAATCTGCCGGGTTTTTATGGTGCTATGTCACATTTTACGCAACCGGGCAAGGTGTTTGCGGATGAATTCAGCGACCGGCTGAAGGTGATCGCCTGCATAGAAAAGCCCAATATGTATAGTGAAGAGAGCTATGTCAATCCCATTTCCGATGAGGCATTTCAATACCTGAGAAAAAATTTGGGAAGCACAGAAGAGGACAGCGTACTGTTTTTCTGGGGACCGGCTGAAGATATTCCTACTGCACTGGAGACCATTGAGGAAAGGTGCCGGATGGCATTTGAGGGTGTGCCCAACGAAACCAGGAAATCTTTCCCTGATGGGACCACCATTTTTGAAAGGGTGCTTCCGGGCGCCGACAGGATGTATCCCGACACTGATTCTCCGCCAATTCCCTTGTTAGATGAGGACATTGACAGGTTGGGGCAAAACCTTCCCACAGAAACCATCGACGCCTATCATACCATGAAGAAATGGGGCATTCCGGAGGATACTTATACATACATATTCAGAAACAATTTGTTTCCATTGATCAAATGCATGGTAGAAGAGCAGGGGGAGGACCCTGTTTTTGTGGGAACATTGTTCGGGCACCGGATGAAATTTGTGGAAGGCCATTACCGTCGGGCTCCGGGGTTTCGCTATCACCGGGTGGCCGACATCCTTGCCGACATCCGGAAGAAGGGTCTTGACCGGGAACTGATTAAACGAATGTTGCCCGATATTTATGAACATCCAAAGATGGATGTTGAGTCATTGCTCACAGGAATCGGCTTTAGTCCTTTGGATAAGAAGAAAGTGCTGGAAAATATGGGCTTTCTCAGGGAAAAATTTGCCAACATTCGTATCAATAGTGGCAGGGAGGTGGAAGTGAACTGGTTAATGGGGCAGCTGCGCAGCGGTGCACTGGGGAATATGTCGCTGGCCCGGCTCAGAGAAACCATCGATGGCTTAATGGATTAAACACCGCCGGAGCAGAGGGCAAACATACAACATACAACGCAATACACCTATGAGTGAAGATTTCTTTCAGGGATATAAGGGTCCGGCGCTGAAGGCGCTAAAAAAATTCAATGTAAGGGTGTGGGGTCAGGCCACTATTGAAACCAACAGGGGAAACTTTGTCGGTACCATCCTTCCACGTTCTGAAAATGATGATGATTCGCACATTGTGCTCAAGATCCCTACCGGTTATAATGTGGGAATAGATGTGCGTACCCTGATAAGTATGCATGAAACGGGTTACAAGAAGGCAAATTACAAGATTCCTGAAAAGGAGTTTCCCTATACCAAAGGATTGCCCAGGGTAAAGCTGATTGGCACCGGGGGCACCATTGCCTCGCGTCTTGATTACCGCACAGGTGCTGTGATCCCTGCTTTTTCTCCCGGCGAGCTTTATGGCGCCGTACCCGAATTGGCAGATATCTGCAATCTTACCACCGAAAAGGTGTTTGCCGTGTTCAGCGAAAATATGGGCCCGGAGCAGTATAAACAACTCGCTGTGGCCATTGGCAAAGAAATAGAAAACGGTATCGACGGTATTGTAATCGGACATGGCACCGACACATTGCATCACACGGCAGCTGCATTGACCTACATGATACAGGATCCGCCTGTTCCTATTGTTTTGGTCGGATCACAGCGCTCCTCCGATCGTCCATCTTCCGATGCGGCACTCAACCTGATGCATGCCTGCTATACGGCCGGTTATGGCGATATTGCCGAAGTAATGGTATGTATGTTTGGCCCCACCTCCGACGAGTACGGNATGCTGCACCGNGGCACAAGGGTGCGTAAAATGCATTCCTCATACCGCAGCACATTTCGTACCCTTGGTGACATACCCCTGGGTACGGTTACCACCGCCGGGGTAAAACCCATAAAAAAAGATTACAACCCACGGCGCAAAAACCGCAAGGTAAAGATTATGCCTTATTTTGAGGAGAAAGTGGCCATCCTTTATTATTATCCAAATATGTTTCCGGATATGGTTGACTCCTTGGTGGACAATGGCTACAAGGGGATTATCATTGCCGGAACAGGTCTGGGCCACGTGAACAAACCGCTGTATCCAGCCCTGGAGAGGGCTTCAAAAAAGGGTGTAGCTGTTTACATGACTGTGCAAACCCTTTGGGGGTATGTGCAGATGTTTGTGTATGAGACCGGCCGGGAGATGATGGCACTGGGTGTGGTTCCCGCCGAAAATATGCTGCCTGAAGTAGCTTGGGTTAAACTGGGATGGGCACTTGGACAAACCCAGGATCTTGATGAAGTGAAAAAAATCATGCTCACACCCATGAATGATGACATTACCCGCCGCGAACCCTATAACGGTTACCTGGTTTATCAGGGTGGGGTGCAGGAGGTGGAAGATTTTGTGAAGAAGTTCAGGAAATAACCATGGCCGGCAGTTCAGAACAATAAGACCGCCATATTAACTCAATCACCAGGCAGGGAACAATACAACACTTTTTGCCTGAAAAAAAACCCCATGATCGTTCGATCTTTGGGGTTTTCCGTACCCGGAGCCGGGCTCGAACCGGCACGGCCGCAATGGCCACAGGATTTTAAGTCCTGGGTGTCTACCAATTCCACCATCCGGGCAAACGGTATGCGAACTGGTCGCTTTGATATAAAAAAACCTCTTTGCAGAGGTTGTTTTTTGAGCGGAAAACGGGACTCGAACCCGCGACCCCGACCTTGGCAAGGTCGTGCTCTACCAGCTGAGCTATTTCCGCATAGCTGTTCAATTGCGACTGCAAATATACGCTTTTTTTCAAATCGCAAAAATTTTTTTTATGAATTAGAAATGAAATCTGCCAGTGGCAAGTATGGCAATGTCCTTATGTAACACCCATCACCAAAAATCTTATGTGTCATTTGCCCTAACATAAAATAATCCGGTCTTAAATGCTGTTAAAATGATAGGCATTATATTATAATTCATTAAATTTGTGCGCCAAAATAAAGTATTAACTTTTAGTGAACCACATCGCAATGAAAAAACTGCTTAATTTATCGCTCCTTCTGTTGATTTTACTGGGGAGTATGCAACTACATGCTCAGGAAAATTACAAATTCGGTCATATCAACACTAACGAGCTACTCCGGTTAATGCCCGGTCGTGAGCAGGCAATGGCTGATCTTGAAAGCTATACCAGGGAACTGGAAGAAACCTTTGTTGCCATGCAGCAGGAGTTTCAAACCAAATATCAGGACTATCTTGAAAACCAGGAAAACTTCTCTCAACTGGTGAGGCAGTCCAGGGAACGCGAACTTCAAAGCCTGAATGAACGGATCATGGAGTTCCAGCAGTCAGCGCAGGAAGATCTGCTGGCACAGGAAGAAAGGCTGCTAAGCCCGATCATCGAACAGGCCAGAAACGCCATCCAAAAAGTTGGCAGAGAACATGGATTTACCTATATATTTGATACAAGCGGCGGCTCCATGGTATTCTGGGAAAACGGGGAAGACATTATGCCCCTGGTAAAAGCTGAGCTGGGCTTGTAGCCAGGTTAAAGAAAACGCATTTACGATGCCCGACGGTAATACCTCAAAGAGGTATGGCTTTCGGGCTTTGTTTTTTTAGTGTCAAAGCCGGAAAACGGGCTGCAGGTTTATTTGCCCGGTAAAAGTATTTTGTCAGGCTGATTCTGGTGGTTATTTGTCATCCTCGCTATACCAGGATGCATAACGGATATAGTTTTTTGAGATCCTTTCCAGCAGATGACCCGTTAGTTCTTCATTGATGTCCTTGATCTTTCTGGCCGGTATACCCCCATAAACACTACCCGGCTCCACAATGGTGTTTTCCAGCACTACCGCACCCGCCGCGATGATTGAATTGCTGCCAATCACAGCATTATCCATCACCACTGCATTCATTCCCACCAGCACATTATCCTCAATCGTACAAGCGTGAACAATGGCCTTGTGTGCGATGGAAACGTTGTTGCCGATATTGGTGGGAGCGGTTTCAAAAGTTCCGTGAATCACGGCACCGTCCTGGATATTTACATTATTCCCAATGCGAATGTAATTAACATCCCCACGTACCACAGCATTGAACCAAACGCTGCAGTTGTCGCCCATCACCACATCCCCAACAATGGTGGCGTTGTCGGCAAGAAAACAGTTTTTCCCAAACCTTGGGGTGAAACCCCTCACTTTTTTGATCAGTGCCATAATATTCGTCTAATGTTCCGTTGGCGACTATTGATGATCTCCCATCTTTTTGACAAGGGGAATCCATCCTGCACCAAGGTTTTGATAATTTTCCACATGTGAAGGCTACAGGCCCAACAAGGTTTCCCCGGTCTCTCGCCCTCCGAAAAGCATCCGAGCAGGGTTTTCAATGAACTCCTTCACTTTCACCAAAAAGCTGACAGACTCCTTGCCGTCAACGATCCGGTGGTCATAAGAAAGGGCCAGGTACATCATGGGTCTGATTTCCACTTTTCCATGAACAGCAACCGGCCGCTCAATGATATTGTGCATGCCCAGAATGGCACTTTGCGGAGGATTGATGATNGGGGTAGATAACATGGATCCAAACACACCACCATTGGTAATGGAAAAGCTTCCTCCTGTGAGCTCTTCAATGGTGATCTTGTTGTTTCGCGCCTTTTCAGCTATTTCATTGATGGTAAGCTCCAGTTCAAATATGGACTTTTGTTCAGCATTGCGTATAACCGGAACCATTAAGCCTTTTGGTGTACTCACGGCAATACCCACATCTGCATAATCGGGCAGAATGATCTGGTTTCCGTCGATATGTCCGTTTACCTGCGGAAAAAACGGGATACTTTCGGTAACTGCCTTCACAAAAAATGACATGAATCCCAGCTTAACACCATACTTCTCTTCAAAGCGTTTTTTGTATTGATTGCGCAAAGCAATTACCGCCGACATATCGGCTTCGTTGAAAGTGGTAAGCATGGCAGTCTGGTTTTTAACTGCCACCAGTCTTTCAGCCACTTTTTTACGCAAGGTTGACATCTTTTGCCTTTCCACCTGCCTTGTGCCGCCCCACGAGCCTTGTATTGAGGGATACAGCTGCTCAGTTAAAGGGGCTTTTTCCTTTTCCGGCATATGGGGGCTGTCTTTTTGGCCGCTCAATTCTGCCGCAAGAGCCATCAGGATATCTTTCTTCGTGATTCTTTTCCCTGCAGGGTTGATCTCCTCTATGTTGGCAGAAATTCCTTCCTGTTCCAGCAACTTTTTCGCTGCAGGTGAAAAAGTGAAACCCTGTACCGGACGCTCAACGGCCGGCGCCGGCTCTTCCGCAGGTTGCGGATCAGCTGGCTTCTCGCTGTCGGTGTGCGGTTCTTCTTTCTGTTTTTCTGTGATGCTGTCCCCGGCAACCTCCGCATCTTCCCGTTTGCCGGTTTTTTCATCACCCGTTTTACCGGCGGCCTCGCCAACGTGGATGCGACCGATGATTTTTCCGGGCTCCACCGTTGTACCTTCTTCTACCATGATCTGAATGGTCCCGGAATCATCCGCGTTGATGGTCAGCGTGGCTTTGTCGGAGTCGATCTCGGCAATATCCTGATCCTTTTCCACATACGAACCGTCTTCAACCAACCATCTGGCCAGTTCAACCTGGGTAATGGATTCACCTGCTTCGGGAACTCTGATGTCGATTGTCATATTGTTTGCTTTTGACTGTTATAAACCATTCGTTTTCAATCTAATACTTCTTCAAGATGGCTGATGCACAGCTGCTTGCATTCACGGCATACATTGGGGCAGTCGCACTCTTCGAAGGCTTTTTCCACGATTTTTTTCTGCTGCATGTGGTGAAACTTGCTGGAACCGCTTGCCGGGCTGGCACTTGGCGGACGGGCGATCACACTCATCTTATAGTCCTTCAGGTTCATCAGGATAAAGGACCAGGCGCCCATGTTTTTTGGTTCTTCCTGGGCCCATATCCAGCGTTTGGCATGTTTGTATTTCTTTTTGATGGCGTCGAGGTCCTTCTCCGGCAAGGGATACAATTGTTCCAGCCGAACAATGGCCACGTTGTTGTATCCTTTTTTTCGCTTTTCTTCCAGGAGGTCGTAATATATTTTTCCGGAACAAATCAAAACCCTGTCTACCTGTTCCGGATTTGCATCATGGTCATCAATCAGCGGCTGAAAACGTCCATTGGCAAGCTCTTCCATCGATGAGGTACATTCTGGGTGCCGTAAAAGACTTTTGGGTGTGAAAACCACCAGGGGCTTTCTGAAAGTCCGCTTCATCTGCCTGCGAAGCAAATGGTAGAAGTTGCCAGGTGTGGTGCAATTCGCAACCTGGATGTTGTTTTCGGCACACAGGCTCAGGAAGCGTTCCATGCGTCCGCTGGAGTGCTCCGGGCCTTGTCCTTCATAACCATGGGGGAGCAGAAGTACCAGGCCGTTCAGCACCTTCCACTTTTCTTCTGCACTGGCAATATATTGATCAATGATGATCTGCGCGCCATTGTTAAAATCACCGAACTGCGCTTCCCAAATGGTCAGCTTGTTAGGAGCAGCCATAGCGTAACCATAATCAAAACCAAGCACACCATATTCGGAAAGCGGGGAATTGTAAATCTCAAATGGAGCCTGATCCGTTCCGAGATTCGCCAGGGGAACATATTTTTCTTCCGAATCCTCAATGGTAAGTACTGCATGCCTGTGGCTGAATGTTCCGCGCTCTGAATCCTGACCCGAAATCCTCACCGGGTATCCTTCACTTAGCAGTGTGGCATAAGCCAGCGTTTCGGCCATGGCCCAGTCAAGCCGGTCTTTTTCAAGCATCATTTTCTTCCTGTCCTTCATCAGCTTAACTGTCTTCCGGAAGAAATTTTTGCCATCGGGCAGACTTGTCACACTGTTGCCGAGTTCTTTCAAAAGCCCGGAATCAAAAGTGGTGTCTGTTTCATTTCTGGCATTCTGAGGGCTTACCTGGCCAATGTCTTTCCAGGTGTTTTCCAGGAAAGGGTCAATGCTCCCCTTTTCGATTTGCCTTGCTAATTCGAGTTCCAGTTCCATCTTTTTGTTGAAACTGTCTTGTATTTCCTTTACTTTTTCACGGGTGATGGCATTTTCTTTCAGTAATTTTTCCACATAGATGGTGGCCGGATCGGGATGTTTTTCTATGATCTTGTAAAGGATTGGTTGGGTAAAACGGGGTTCGTCACTTTCGTTGTGTCCGTATTTTCTGTAGGAAAGCAGGTCGATGAAAACGTCCCGCTGAAAGCGTTGCCGAAACTCCATGGCCAGTTCAATGGTATACACCACTGCTTCCACATCATCGCCGTTAACATGAAAGATCGGCGACTGTATTGTTTTCGCCACGTCTGTACAATAGGTGCTTGAACGGCCATCAAGATAGTTGGTGGTGAAACCCAGCTGATTATTGATCACAAGGTGAATGGTGCCACCGGTCTTGTAGCCTGGCAGCTGCGACATCTGCAATACCTCATAAACAACCCCCTGTCCGGCAATGGAAGCATCGCCGTGTATGAGTATGGGTGCCACCTTCTTGAAATCGCCATCGTGTTTGAGGTCAATTTTTGCCCGCGCAATACCTTCTGCAACCGGATTAACGGACTCCAGGTGGCTGGGGTTTGGCGAAATACTCAGGTTGACCATGTGCCCATTACGCGTGGCGGTTTCCAGTGTGCAACCCAAATGATATTTTACATCACCCAGAAGGGTTTCTTCTGCATATTCCTTGCCTTCAAATTCACTGAAAATTTTATGATATGGTTTTCTTAAAATGCTTCCCAGTACATTGAGGCGCCCGCGATGTGCCATACCTATCACATATTCTTTGATGCCGGCGGCTGCCCCTTGCTCAATCACCGCATCCAGGGCGGGAATGAGGGTTTCACACCCTTCCAGTGAAAAACGCTTTTGCCCGGGGAAACGTTTTCTGAGAAAATGTTCAAAGCCGACCGCTTCAATTAATTTGGTGAGAACCTGGGTTTTTTTCTTATTGTCGAAGAGTGGCCTGTTTTTGGCACTTTCCATTCGCTGCTTCAACCATTCAACAAGCTCAGGTGTTCTGATGTACATGAATTCTGCACCAATGCTTTGGCAATAGGTTTGCTGCAAATGGCCGATGATGTCCTTCAATTTGCTTTTCCCGATACCAATCTCATTTCCCGCCTGGAAAGCCGTGTCCAGGTCACTATCCTGCAGGCCGAAGTTCTGATGATCCAGCGTTGGGAAGTATTTCCGGCGCGTCCTTACCGGGTTGGTTTTGGTGAACAAATGCCCCCGTTCCCTGTAACCATTGATCAACTCAATTACGTTAAACTCATTGCGGAAAAGCAATGTTTCCTGGTCGGTGGCACTGTCAGGTGCGGGGTAACGCTTTCGGGCAAACTCAAAACCGTCAAAAAATTGCCTCCAGCTCGGTTCCAGCTTGTCCGGGTTGTCAAGGTAATCCTGGTAAAAAGCCTCTATTTGAGAAGCCTCCATGTTTCCTAAATAAGAAAATTTATCCATATTCAACAGGATCAAAAAAATGGTTCAAAACAGCACTGTGAACGCTTCAGGCTTATGCTGTGCAATATTCGTCTTTTCAATAGTTATACAAAAATAGTGGAAAAATGTTCTGTACCTTGAAATTGTTATGATTTGATTGAAAACCTGATCATCATTAATATCAGAACTCCTGATCTGCCGCA
>SL_3KL_010_SEDDRAFT_10000496_pt1 | contig 32391 bp, 29 predicted proteins | sample SodLakKL_010_SED_2_FD_10381 | JGI IMG/M metagenome (IMG submission 10381)
CGATGACCGCGAACAGTGGCTGGGCGCGATCGCCGAGTCGCCGTTCGCCGAGCCGATCGCCGTGACCTCCACCCTGACGGAGGATCTTGTCGAGGGCGCGGTCCACGCCCGGCTGGCGTATCCGTTCGCGCAAGTGGCCGCCGATCTCGAAGAGCTTCCGGTGTGGTGCGAGATCACCTTCCTGCATCTGAACATCAAGAGCTGCGTCTACCGCGCGGAGGGCGATCCGGCGGAGGGCTCGCTGATGCTGTATGCGGGGCGCAAGCGCTACCAGGAACCGCAGGATGCGGAGATGATCGACCTCTCCCGCCGGGTCACCTGGACCGAGGAGGACCGCCTGCGGATCGAGCTGGAGGGTGAGCGCGGCCCCTACGGCACGCGCGACTACGCGATTGCCGTCCAGTTGGCACCGCACGACGACGGGACGCTGGTCAAGCTCGAGTATTCGCTGCGCTTCGGTGCGTTCGCCCGCTTCGCCAGCCGCGTCTACCTGGCGACCGCCGGCCGCGAACGGGTGGGGTTCACCGTGGTGGATTACGACAACGACGAGCCGGAGTTCATCCGCGGGCTGGAAGGCATGATCGAGCGCAACGTGATGCGCTTCTATCTCGCGCTGGAGGCCTGGCTCGACACCCGCGAGCGCCCCGAGCAGGAGCAGCCGATGGCACGGCTGGAACGCTGGTTCGACCTGACCGAAGAATTCCCGCGCCAGCTGCGCGAACTGGATCGCGAGACCTACCTCGAGCAGAAGCTTCGTGAGTACGCCAACCAGCAGGAGCTGCAACAGGGGCCGCCGCCCGACCGGCGCATCCTGCCCCTGGACTGACGAACCTGCCGGATGGGGCCGGCCCGGGGTATATTCCCGGATTGCGGGGGAGGGAACCCTGCAGGCTGGCGCGGCGCCGGTGGCGCCGGGTGCCCGCCTGCGCCGGGGCAGTCGCCGTCGCAGGCGGGCGACCGGGGAAGCGTCGGATTCCTCCGGGGTGCCTCAGATGCGGGCATCACAGGGAGAGAACAACAGAATGAACGGAAAAATCATCATCGCCCCGCTGTTCGTGGCGGCCCTGACCGCCTGCGCCGCCTCCGGTCCGGAAAACCCGGCCGCCGCGGAAAACGGTGACGAGCCGGTCTTCACGGCAGTCTCCGGCGAGGACCTGCGCGAGGTGCTGCTGGATGCCGGCCACCGGGTGGAGCTGGGGGTCGACCACGTCGGAGCCCCGATGATCGGCAGCGCCAGCAGCGGGCTGGACTACCAGGTCTTGTTCTACGACTGCGCGGAGGACGGCCGCTGCGGCTCCCTGCTGTTCCGGGCCGGCCTTGCTTCGGAGGACCCGCCGGCACGGGAGGCGGTCAACAACTGGAACCGCGCGATGCGCTTGTCGCGGGCGTATATCACCGCCGATGGGGAGGCCGTCGTGGAGATGGACCTGCTGATCGCGGGCGGTGTCACCCGCTCGCTGCTCGCCGAGGCCGTGAAGCGCTGGAACGCGATGCTGCCGCTGTTCGCCGACCACCTGAGCGAGAGCATGGAGGAGCCGTCCTGACCCGGACGGCCGTGGAGAGGACACATGAAAAAGGTCGTGGTCGTTGTTCTGCTGCTGCTCGTCCTTCCGGCGACGGCGTTCCCCCAGTCCACGCTGTGGACCGTGGCCTCCGAGCAGGGGGAGATCTACCTGGGTGGCTCCATCCACCTGCTGCGGGAGGGGGACTATCCGCTGCCGCGCGAGTTCGAGTTCGCCTATGCCGAGGCCGAGCACCTGATGTTCGAGGCGGACATTGCCGCGGACGACGGGGTACTGCAGCAGGCGGTGCTGGAACACGGGCTGCTGCCGCCGGGCCGAACCCTCGCCGATGAACTGTCGCCGGAGGTCCACGCCGACCTGACGGCCTGGGTGCGCCAGCGCGGCATCCGTTTTGACGATCTGCAGCGCCTGCGCCCGTGGTTGCTGACGCTGACGCTCAGCGTGATGGAGCTGGAGGCGCGCGGCTTCAGCTCCGAGAAGGGGCTGGACCAGCATCTGGAAGACCGTGCGCGGGCCGACGGCAAACCGGTGTCGTTCCTGGAGACGGCCATGGACCAGATCGAGGCGCTCAGTGCGCTGGATGGCGAGATCCCCGACGTGCTGGTGCTCCAGTTCCTGCGCGACATGGAGATCGTCGAGGACATGCTCGACGGGTTGATCCGTGCCTGGCGCGGCGGCGATCTCGAACAGCTGGAGGAAATCGTGACCCGCGAGATCCGGGAAACCGGCCCCGAGGCCTGGGAGGCCCTGATGGTGAACCGCAACCGCGCCTGGCTGCCGGCCATCGAGGCCGCGGTGGATTCCGGGACCACCAAGTTCGTGGTGGTCGGCGCCGGGCACCTGGTCGGGGAGGGCAACCTGCGCGACCTGCTGGAGGCGCGCGGCTATCGGGTCGAGCGGCTGGAGGTGGAGGCGATCCCGGCCGACTGAGGCCGTCCGGCCGGCGCCAACGGGTGCCGGCGCGAGGACCACGGCCTGCCGTGGCGCCATTCGCGGCCACCCTCCGCCTGCCATGAGCCCCGGCATGGCGGGGAACCTGCAGCCAGGTGCGTTCCGGGGCACAATCCCGCCACCGTAATCACCGGATTGCCCCATGACCGAGACCATGCCCCGCGAGCGCGTCAATGTGGCGCTGCTTGCGGCCAGTCAGGCCCTGTTCCTGATCGCCGCCATCACCGTGATGACCCTCAGCGGCGTGGTGGGCCAGCAGTTGGCGCCGTCGCCGGTGCTGGCGACCCTGCCGGTGGCGCTGATGCAGGTGGGGACGGTGCTGTTCACGCTGCCCGCCTCGCTGCTGATGAAGCGCATCGGACGCCGGCCCGGCTTCCTGATCGGCACCACCGCGGGCGGTGTCGCCGGTGGCGCGGTGGCGGCCACCGGGGTGGTGCTCGGCTCGTTCTGGATCTTCTGCCTCGGCAACCTGCTGCTGGGCGTGTACCAGGCCTTCGCCATGTACTACCGCTTCGCTGCTGCCGACTGCGCCGGCGAGGCCTTCCGCAGCAAGGCCATCTCGCTGGTGCTGGCCGGCGGCGTGGCCGCCGCCTTCCTCGGCCCGTGGAACGCCAACTATGGCCAGCTGTTGTGGGGCGCGGCACCCGAGGCCGGCCCGTACCTGATCGTCACCGGGCTTGCCGTCGTTGCCACCATCCTTGTCGGCCTGCTGCAGGTGCCGCCGGCGCGCGAGCCGCTGGACGGCAACAGCCAGCGACCGCTGGGGGTGATTGCCGGCCAGCCGGCCTTCGTGATTGCCGTGCTGGCCGGCGCCGTCGGCTACGCCGTGATGGTGCTGGTGATGACCGCCACGCCCATCGCCATGCGCCAGCACGGTTTCGGCATGGACCAGGCCGCCTTCGTGATGCAGTGGCACGTGCTCGGCATGTTCCTGCCATCGTTCTTCACCGGCCACCTGATCGCCCGCTTCGGGGTGCTCAACGTCCTCGCCGCTGGCGCGGCGATCCTGATCGCCTCGGCCGGTGTGGCCGTGTCCGGCCTCGCGCTGTGGCAGTTCTGGCTGGCGCTGGTGCTGCTGGGGGTGGGCTGGAACTTCCTGTTCGTCGGCGGCAGCGCGCTGCTCACCCGCCTGCACACCCCCGCCGAGCGCGGCAAGGTGCAGGGCATCAACGACCTGACCATCTTCGCCCTGGTCGCGATCGGCTCGCTGATGGCCGGCGCGCTGCTGCACCATATCGGCTGGACCGGTCTCAATCTGGCCATGCTGCCGTTCGTCGCCGTCACCCTGCTTGTCATTCTCTGGTATCGCCTCGCCAGTGCCGGCCAGCCGGCCCCGGATCAGCACTCCGGCGAGCGCTGAACACCGGCCCCCGCGCGGGCGGCCTTCCCCTGGCGCCGGCCGGGGCGCTCCGCGATACTGGGCAGCAGGCGGAACAGGCCTGCCCGGCCTCCGCCGGCGGCACACCCCGGACAAAACGGGGACCGGGAGACAGGGAGTCGGGACGTGACCACGCTGATACCTTCACTGAACAGCTGCCTGCCGCGGATGACGTCGGGCGAGAAGCGCTTCGCGCGGCGCCTGGAGCAGTTCCTGGAGGACGACTACCTGTGCTGGTACGACGTACCGGTGGGCGGACGCGCCCAGCACCCGGACTTCATCGTGCTGCACCCGCAGCGCGGGCTGCTGATCCTGGAGGTGAAGGACTGGCGGCTGGAGACCATCCGGCAGATCGATCGTCAGGAGGCGACCATCCTGACGGACCGGGGCCTGAAGGTGGTGCCCAACCCGCTGGAGCAGGCCCGGCAGTATGCCTATCAGGTCATCAAGCCACTGGAGCGCGACCCGCAGCTCGTGCATCCGCCGGGGTCTTCGCTGCAGGGCCGGCTGATGCTGCCGTTCGGGCACGGGGTGGTGCTGGCCAACATTACCCGCGCGCAGTTCGAGCAGCAGAAGCTGGGCGAGGTGATTCCGGGCAATCGGGTCATCTGTCGCGACGAGATGACCGAGGGCCAGGACGCCGAGGAGTTCCAGAAGCGGCTGTGGGACATGTTCACGGTGCAGTTCCCGCACCGGCTGTCGCTGCCGCAGATCGACCGCATCCGCGGTCACCTGTTTCCCGAGATCCGCATCCGCCAGGGCAGCCTGTTCGGTGATGAGCCCGACGGGGACGAAGCCGCCACGGCCGCCGACGTGCTGCCGGACCTGATGCGGGTGATGGACCTGCAGCAGGAGCAGCTGGCGCGCAGCCTGGGCACCGGGCACCGGGTGATCCACGGGGCCGCGGGGGCGGGCAAGACGCTGATCCTGGTCTACCGCTGCCTGCATCTGGCGCGCGCCCTGCGCAAGCCGATCCTGGTGCTGTGCTACAACCGCACGCTGGCCGAGCGCCTGCAGGCGATCCTGGCGGAAAAGGGCGCGGGCGACCGGGTGGTGGTGTACAACTTCCATCGCTGGTGCCACGCCCAGCTGCGTACCTACCACCTCCCTCCGCCGCCGGACAATCGCGACAAGCGCGCCTTCTTCGACCAGCTGGTGCAGTGCGTGATCGAGGGCGTCGACAAGGGGCATATCCCCGGCGGCCAGTACGGGGCGGTGATGATCGACGAGGGTCACGACTTCGAGCCGCACTGGTTCCGCCTCGCCACCCAGATGGTCGATCCCGACACCCAATCGGTGCTGGTGCTGTATGACGACGCCCAGTCCATCTATGGCCGCAGCAAGCGGCGTTTCAGCTTCTCCAGTGTCGGCATCCAGGCCCAGGGGCGCACCACCATCCTGCGGGTGAACTACCGCAACACGCGTCAGGTGCTGGATCTGGCCACGCGCTTCGCGCGCGAGCTGCTGGACCCGCAGGAGGCCGAGGACGACGGCATCCCGCTGATCGCGCCGGAAAGCGCCGGCCGCGAAGGGCCGGAGCCGGCGATCGTCCCGCTGCCGAGCCTGCCGCGGGAGATCGACTACATCGCCGGCCACCTGCAGCGGCTGCACGAGCAGGGGCGCCCGTGGAGCGAGATGGCGGTGCTGCACCGCCGGGTACGCACCGGCGGGCAGCTCGCCCAGGTGTTCCGGCGCGCCGGCATCCCCTTCGACAACCTCGGCGATCGCCGGCGCAGCGGGCCGAACGGCGCCGATACGGTCAAGATCGTCACCATGCACTCCAGCAAGGGGCTGGAGTTTCCGGTGGTTGCGCTGGCCGGTCTCGGGGAGATGGAGCCGGGCGAGGAGCAGGCCGCGGAGGAGGCGCGCCTGCTGTACGTGGCCATGACCCGGGCGATGGAGGAACTGATCATTACCGGTCCGCCGCAGGCGCCGTTCCTGCAGCGCATCGGGCAGGCCGCGCAGGCTGGCCGGCAATGAACTTCTACGAGCACAAGGACCGTGCCCGGCGCGCCACTCGCCTGCTGCTGGCCCTGTTCGCGCTGGCGGTGGCGGCGATCGTCGGCGCGCTGGGCCTGATCGTGTGGGTGGCCGGTGGCGGCCGCGATGCGGTGCTGTGGACGATGGGGCTGACCACCGGCCTGATCCTGCTGGCGAGCCTGTACCGCACGTTCCAGCTGCGTTCCGCCGGCGGGCGGGCGATCGCCAGCGAGCTGGAGGGCTCGCTGGTGGATGGCGCGGGAGGCGACCCGCAGCGGCGCCAGCTGCTCAACGTGGTGGAGGAGATGGCGATCGCCTCCGGGGTCCCGGTGCCGGAGGTCTACGTGCTGGAGCAGGAGGTGGGGATCAACGCCTTCGTCGCCGGCTGGTCGCCGGGGGATGCGGTGCTGGCGGTGACCCGCGGCGCGGTGGACAGCCTGAACCGGGCCGAGCTCAAGGGCGTGGTGGCCCACGAGTTCGGGCACATGCTCAACGGCGACATGCGCCTGAACATGCGCCTGATTGGCGTGCTCTACGGCATCGAGGCCCTGGCGCTGATCGGCCAGGGCGGGGTGGCCCGCGGTCACCACAGCCTGCACGGTGCATCGCGCCGCCAGGGCGAGGGCGTGCTCAGCATCACCCTGCTGGTGGTCGGCTATGCCGGGCTGCTGCTGGCGCGCTGGATCCGCGCCGGCGTGTCGCGCCAGCGCGAGTATCTGGCGGATGCCCACGCGGTGCAGTTCACCCGCGAGCCGGAGGGTGTTGCCGGGGCGCTGAAAAAGGTCGCCGCGCTGCATGCCGGGCTGAACGGGAATACCGAGAAGATCAGTCACATGCTGTTCGCCAGCGACCCGGTGGGCCAGCTGTTCGCGACCCACCCGCCGCTGGAGGAGCGCATCCGCCGGCTGCAGCCGTATTTCGACCCCGGCGAACTGGAGGGGCTCGGGCAGCGGGTGCGGGCGAAGATCCAGCGCGCCATGCGCCGGCGCGCCGTGGAGGCGATGCGCCAGCAGCGCACCGGCGAGGATCCGGATGCCCAGTCGCCGGCCGGTGCCCTGGCCGAGGCCCTCGGCGGGCATCCGGCGCTGGCGCAGGTGCTCGGTGCCGGCGCGCTGCTGGCCGCGATCCCCGGACCGCTGGTCTGGGCCGCGCGCTCGCCGGCGCGCGCCGGCGAGCTGGTGCTGTACCTGCTGATGCACCCCGACCCCGAGGTGCGCGAGCGCCAGCTGGCGATGATCGCCCGCGTGCGTGGCGCCGAGAGCGGGGCCGGGGTGCGCGAGTTGCTGGCGCTCGAGCCCGAACCGCGCGCGGAGCAGCGCCTCCCGTTGCTGGAGGTGAGCCTTCCGGCGCTGCGCCGCCGCCCGCGCGCCGAGCGCGAGCAACTGACGGCGCTCATCGAGCAGCTGATCCACGCCGACGGGCGCGTGGCCGTCCACGAATATGCGCTGGGGCGGCTGCTGACCCGCTACCTGGACGAGGCGCGCCCGGGTGTGGTGCAGCACCCCCGCGAACGTAGCAGTGCCACGCTGAAGCAGAACCACGACGCGGCGCGCTTCCTGCTGGGCGTGCTGGCCTACCACGGCCATCCGGACGACCCGGCCGCGGCGCGGGCGGCCCTGACCGCGGGCATCGGCGCGCTGACCGGTACGGTGCCGGTGGATGCCGCCCTGCCGGCGGAACTGTCCGCCGCGGCCGCGGGGCGGGCCTGGGCCAGCCTGCTCGACCGTGTGCTGGAGCAGCTCGACCGGCTGCGCCCGGACGACAAGGACCGCCTGATCCGGGCGATGGTGGCCACGGTCGGCCATCGGGGCGGCCTGGTCACCGCCGAGGTGGAACTGCTGCGGGTGATGGCTGCCTCGCTGCATGTGCCGCTGCCGCTGCCGGGGTTTGCGGATCCGGGGGACGCCGACGCGGAGGGTGCCGGCTGATCGGTTTGTCCGGTGCGCAGACGCGGACGGAACCCCGACGCAGTCCGGACATAACCCGGATGGAACCGCCGCTGGCTGGCCCGTGGCATATAGTCGGTGCAGGGGTGTCCATCCGCACGGAGGTCCGCATGAAGATCCTGCGTCATCGCCTGCACCTGGACGGCGGCAAGGCCGTCCCGTTCGAGCGCTCGCCCAATGCCGGTGGCAGGCTCGAGCCGAAGTACCTGGTGATGCACTACACCGGCGGCTCCAGCGCCGACGGCTCCATCCAGTGGCTTTGCGACCCGGCCGCGCGCGCCTCGGCGCATCTGGTGATCGGCCGGGACGGCAGCATCACCCAGCTCGTGCCGTTCGATCGCGTCGCCTGGCATGCCGGTGCCAGCCAGTGGGAGGGCCTGTCCGGGCTCAACGCCCATTCGATCGGGATCGAGCTCGACAACGCCGGGCGTCTGCAACGCAAGGGCGGGCGCTGGCGGGCCTGGTTCGGCACCGCGTATGACGACGACCAGGTGATGGAGGCCACCCACAAGCACGAATCGGAACCCTCCGGTTGGCAACTGTTCCCGGAGGCGCAGATCGACGCGGCGATACGGGTGGCGAAGGTGCTGATGGACAAGTACGAGCTGCGCGACATCGTCGGCCACGACGACATCTCGCCCGGGCGCAAGGTCGACCCCGGCCCGGCCTTCCCGCTGGCACAGCTGCGCGCCCGTCTCGCCGGTCGCGGTGATGACCGCATGCCGGTCTACGAGGCCACCACCCATCTGAACATCCGCAGCGGCCCCGGCGCCGATCACCCGCGCCTGCCCGAGGCCCCGCTGGCCCCGGGCACCCGGCTCGAGGTTGCCGGCGAAGACGGGCGCTGGCGGCTGGTGTACCTGCTGGACGAGCGCGCCGGCGAGGCGGGCGAGGCCCCGGTCGAGGGCTGGGTGCACGGCAACTACATCCGCCGCCTGGACTGACCGGCGACGCTTTTTTGTCGCCGTCGGCCCCCTGCAGGTCGTGCAACGTGCTATAAACAGCCCGGGGGGCGGTTCCGGCTATTGCCGGTTTCGGGCCGCGACGGGATACGCTCGCGATTCTGCCCCTGCCCTCTGGCCCCTCCGGTCGACCGGGACGGGGCCTGCACCTTTAAATCACCAGGAGTTGGACAGTATGGCAACAGGTACAGTGAAGTGGTTCAGTGACGAAAAGGGGTTCGGTTTCATCACCCCCTCCGATGGCTCCAAGGACGTGTTCGTCCATCACAGCAACATCCAGGGCAGTGGCTTCAAGACGCTCGCCGAGGGACAGACCGTCTCCTTCGAGGTCGAGCAGGGCCCGAAGGGTCCCAGCGCTACCAACGTCGTGCCCGAGTAGGTACCTGACGCCCGAACCCGGAAGCGGGGGCCGCGCAGTCGCGCGGCTCCCGCTTCCGCGTGCGCGGGTATTCTGTTCCGGCACCCGGTGGCGCCAGCGGGCGCGCACTGCGAGGCGGGAATGGAGCCATGAGACCGAAACGGCGTGAATCCGGAAGCGGGCGTGCATTGCGAGCCGGACTGGCCACGATGCTCGCGGCTGTGCTCGCGCTGGCGCTGCCGGTGCAGGCCTCCAGCTGGCTGGAATGCGAGGTGCAGGCGCGCTTGCTGGACCTGCAGGAGGCCCCGGACGGGGAGCCGCATCCGGCCCGCATCCGGGTGCTCGAGAGCGTGGTCAGCGACGGCATGGCCGCCATCGGCAGCGACTGCTTCGAACCCGGCCGCGAACTGGAGATCGCGCTGACCCTGCCGGCCGTGGTCCCGCCCGGCGCGGCCCCGGTGCCCGGTGCCCGCGTGCACCTGGAGTACCGCCACTACAGCGCGATGGGACCGCAGGGTCCGGTCAGCCGCACCACCTGGCGCCTGCTGCCGTCCCCGTAGCGTACCCGGCACGCGCAGCGCGCCGGGCCCGGCATCAGAGGCCGAAGATCTCCGACTGCAGCCCCCACTTGGAGGCAAGGGTCTCGGTGGCGTTGAGGAACTCCTCGGCGCGGGCGGGGTGATTCCAGCGGCCCCCGGCGATCCAGGCCAGCGCGCTGTCGCGGTCGGGGGCGAGCGACAGCACGTGCACCAGCTCGCCGGCATCGGCGCCGATCACCTCGCCGCCCAGCAGCGCCCCGCTGTCCATGTCGCCGATCAGGCGCACGAAGCCTTCCGGTTCGTCCTGGCCGAGCGCGCGCGGCGAGGTCTCGAACGCGGCGAAGCCGACCGCCGGTTCCAGTTCGTCGTCCTCGGCGTCGTCCTCGTCCATGCCCAGGCGGGCCATCTCCACCGCGCTGTAGATCGCGATCGGCACGAAGCGTTCGTCCTGTTCGCGGGTGTTGCCGGTCTGGATGTTCTCCACCGCGATGGTGGCGTCGGACAGTGCATGGTTCGCGGTCATCCAGTCGCAGGCGACATCGCCGATGGCGTAGATGTTGTCGACATCGGTCTGCAGGGTGGGGCGGCGCTGGATGAAGCCGCGGGCATCGGTCTTCACGCCCACGGCATCGAGGTCGAGGCCCTCGGTGTGCGGGGTGCGTCCGGTGCCGAGCAGGACCCAGTCGACCTCGAAGCGGTTGCCGTCGGTGTTGGTAATGGTCACGCCGGCATCGCCGGTCTCGACCGTCTCATAGCCCTTGACCCGGACGGGCTCGACGTCGTGTTCCGCGAGCTGTTCCTTCAGCGTGGACAGCGCCTGCGGGCTGAACTTCTGCCCGCCCAGCGGCTTCGAGCGGGTGAGCCAGGTCACCTGCTTGCCGAGCTGGCGGAAAATGAACGCGAACTCGGTGGCGACCACGCCGCTGCCGATGATGGCGACGCGCTCGCCGGCCGGCGGTTTGTCGTCGAACAGCATGTCGGTGGTGAGCACGCGGCCGGGTTCGGCGACGAACGGCTGCGGGACGGTGGCGGTGGCGCCGGTGGCGATGATGGTGTGCCTGGCCCGGACCGTCTCGCGGCCGTCCGCGCCGGCGATCTCCAGCGTCTCGGCGTCGACGAAGCGGGCGGCGCCCTGGCGGTACTGGATCTTCAGGTGCTTCATGTACCCGAGGTAGGAGTCGCGCACGGTCTCGACGACGCCGCGCTGGTGCTCCCAGGCCTGGTCCATGTCCGCGCTCAGCGAGCCCTGGATGCCGCGACCGGCGAAGTGGCGCTGGGCCGCGACCAGGCGCGCGGTGTGGTACCAGTCCTTCTTCGGCACGCAGCCGCGGTTCAGGCAGCAGCCGCCCCAGGTGGCTTTCTCGATAATGACGACATTGAGTCCGCGCAGGGCGCCGAGGACGGCCGCACGATAGCCCCCGGGACCACTGCCGATGATGGCCAGGTCAAAGGTTTCGCTCATGGGTATCGGTCTTCCGTGATTCAGTCGGTGAGGTCGATGATCGGTTCGTGCCATTCCAGCCGGGTGAGCTCGAGCTCGAAGACCCGGCCGTCGGCCTCGTAGTCGAAGCGCACCGGCACGTGGCGCAGCTCGGGGGCGAACCAGGCCGACAGCTCGACATCGCTGTTGCCGCCACGCCGCACCAGGCGCACGGTCTCGATGCGCCCCATCGGGGATTCGATGGTCTCGGGGCCGGCGAATTCGAAGCGGTACTCGCGCAGGCGGTCGCGCTCCAGGGTGTGGACCGTCTGCATCTCGCCCTCGTCGGCCAGCGCGCCGGACTCCAGGCGCTGCATCATGAAATACAGGGAGCCGAGAAAGTCGAGCGTGCCCTCCGGTACCTCCATCTCGAAGCGTTCGCCGTCGATATGGCCGATGGCCAGCGTATCTTCCCAGTCGAAGCGGGTCTCGACCTTGCGCTCGCGCCGGGGCGTGACCTCGTGGCTGCGCGACTGGATCAGCTGCAGCGCACTGTTGGCGTTCATCAGCGCCTCGCGGTTCAGCTCGAAGCGCCCGAGGATGCGCAGGAACCCGGAGACGTGGGCATCCATCGCCATGCGCGTCTGGATGTCCTCGTGGTTGAGGGTGAGCCGTGCCCGCAGGGTGCTGCTCATCGCCCTGGCCTCGTAGCTGGCGGTGTAGGCGGGGATCTGCGGGGCGGGCGCGTCCTCGTCGGCGAAGGCGGGGGTGGCCAGAAAGAAGGCCAGCGTCAGCAGCACGAGGATCAGGCCGAACGAACTCCCGGGAGCCGATCGGTCCCATGTTCCACTCAGGTTCGTAGCGTGGTCACCACCATGCGCCCGGAGAGGCCGAAAAAATGGCCGCGCTCGCTCGCGACGAGTGCCCGGCGCCGGTGGGCGGCTAGCCGGTCCGGCAGGGGGTGCTGTTCGGGCCATCGGGGTCTTGGACATCGGGTGCTCCCTCGTCGAATTCGAGTTGCAGGGGCGCCTCCAGCGGAGTGCCGTCTCCCTGCAGGATCCGCCCGGACCACTGAATTTCCCCTGAACACAGCCTGCGCACGACCTCCGGGTACAGGCGGTGCTCGGCCCGCTGCACGCGGGCGGCGAGGGTGTCCGGGGTGTCGTCGGCGGCGACCGGCACCCGTGCCTGCATGATCACCGGGCCGCCATCCAGCTCCGGGGTCACGAAGTGCACGCTGGCGCCGTGTTCGCGTTCTCCGTCGGCCAGGGCACGGGCATGGGTGTCCAGCCCGCGGTACTTGGGCAGCAGGGAAGGGTGAATGTTCAGCAACCGGCCGGTGAAGCGCTCCACGAACCCGGGCGTGAGGATGCGCATGAAGCCGGCCAGGATCACCAGGTCCGGCTGGTACTCCTCGGTGGCGGCGGCGAGATCGGCGTCGAACGCCTCGCGCGAGTCGTAGTCGCGGTGGTTCACCACACGGTGCGGGATGCCGTGCGCGCGTGCCAGGTCCAGCCCGCCGGCCTGCGGGCGGTTGCTGATCACGCCGACGACCTCGGCCGGGATGCGCCCCTGTTCGCAGGCCTCGATCAGCGCCCCGAGGTTGCTGCCGCGCCCGGAGATCAGCACCACCAGGCGACGCGGCGGGGCGTGCTGTCCGGCCCCGGTGCTCATTGCTCCGCGTAGACGACGCCGGGCTGGGTGGGGTCGCGCGCCTCGATGGTACCGATCGGCCAGCTGGGGATGCCGGCGTCGGCCAGCAGGCGGCAGGCCGCCTGCACCTGGTCGGCGGGCAGGATGACGGTCATGCCGATGCCGCAGTTGAAGGTGCGCAGCATCTCGTCGTCGGCGATGTCGCCGGTCTGCTGCAGCCATTCGAAGACCACCGGCCAGGCCCAGCACTTCGGGTCGATGCGGGCGCCCAGCTCTTCCGGCAGCACCCGTGGCAGGTTCTCGGTCAGCCCGCCGCCGGTGATGTGGGCGGCGGCGTGTACCGGCAGCTGCTGCATCAGCTCCAGCAGCGGACGCACGTAGATCTGCGTCGGGGCCATCAGCGCCTCGCCCAGGCTCATGCCGTCGCCGCCCGGTAGCGGGGCGTCCAGGCTCTCGCCGGAATGATCGAGCACGCGGCGGATCAGCGAATAGCCGTTGGAGTGCGGGCCGCTGGAGGCCAGGCCGAGGACCACGTCGCCGGCCTGCACCCGGCTGCCGTCGATCAGCGCCTCCTTCTCGGCGACGCCGACCGCGAAGCCGGCCACGTCGTAGTCCTCGCCCTGGTACATCCCCGGCATCTCGGCGGTCTCGCCGCCGATCAGCGCGCAGCCGGCCTGTTCGCAGCCCTGGGCGATGCCGATGACCACATCGGCGGCGATGTCCACGTCCAGATGGCCGGTGGCGTAGTAGTCGAGGAAGAACAGCGGCTCGGCGCCGACCACGACGATGTCGTTCACGCACATCGCCACCAGATCGATGCCGATGCTGTCGTGGCGACCGGTCTCCTGCGCCAGGCGCAGCTTGGTGCCCACGCCGTCGGTGCCGGAGACCAGCACCGGCTGGCGGTAGCGATCCAGCGGCAACTCGAACAGGGCGCCGAAGCCGCCGAGACCGGCCATCACCTCGGGGCGGCTGGTGCGGGCTGCATGCGGTCGGATGCGCTCGACCAGTTCGGCGCCGGCCTCGATGTCGACACCGGCCTCGCGATAGGTCAGGCCTGAACGGGTTTCGGACATGGGTTCCCCGGTGGTTGGCGACCGCTCACCCAGCGGCGGTCTGGCAGAAGCCGGCATGGTAGCGGGCCGGCTGCGGGCGTGCAAAAGCCCGGGCCTGCGACGAACGCCCGCAAACGGGCTCGCGGGGGCGGCGCCTGTGGTATTTTGAGAGGCTGTCCGAACAATCCCGAAAAACAATGCTGCCGCTCTCCTTCCGAATCCGATGGAGCCTGGCGGGACTGCTGGCCCTCGCGCTGCTGTCCCTGCCGTCCGTGCTGCCGGCCGATGACCGGCTGGTGTTGACCGTGGAGGCCGCCGACGAGGCGACCGCGCTGGCCGGCGGTCTGGAGCAGGCGCTGGTTCGGGTGGCCGGGCTGCGCTCGCCCGAGGTGCGCGAGCTGGCGCAGCGCCTGCTGCTGGAGCGCGACGCGGACGGCCGCATACCCGCCCTGCGCGAAGGCGTGCCGCTGGAGGAGGGCCGCTTCCGCCTGCAATTCGACCGCCAGTCTCTGCGTGTCGCGCTGCGCGATGCCGGGGTGCCGATGGTGCTGGGGGCGCGTCCGGCGCTGCTGGTGTGGGCGGTGCACGAAGACGCCGGCCAGCGCCAGCTGCTCGGCAGCGGGCTGGACGGCCCCGGGGTGCTCGCCGCGCTGCAGGCGCTGGGGGACGAACGCGGCCAGCCGCTGGTCCTGCCGCTGGCGGACCTCGAGGACCGGCGCGCGGTGCACCCGGCCGACGTGGTCGGCGGCGTGACCGATCCGCTGGCCGCGGCCGGGCGCCGCTACGGGGCCGACGGCCTGGTGGCGCTGCATGTCCGCAGCACGGCGGAGGATGCCGTGGCGCGTGCCGTGCTGGCCCATGACGGCCGCGAATACCGCAGCGAGGCGCGCGGGGCTACGGCGGGGGAGGCGGCGCGGGCCGCGGTGGACCGCGGGCTCGACCTTCTGCTGCAGCGCCTGGTGCGGGTGCCGGACGAGCCGGAGTGGGTGGCACTCGGCTTCACCGGCGTGCGCGGCTTTGCCGCGTTCCGCGAGCTGCAGGCCGAACTGACCCGGCTGGATGCCATCGATGCCGCGCGCCTCGAATCCCTGCGTGGCGACGCGGTTACTGTCGAGGTGCAGGCGGCGGTGGACCCCGAGGCCCTGGTGGAGCTGCTGCAGGCCGCCGGCTATGCCCGCGGCGAGGCTCCGTTCGACGACTCCGATGTCGAGGCCTGGCTGCGTCGCTGACGCGGCCAGGCGGGCAACTGCATGATCCCCCGGCACCAGATCCCCAACGCGGTCACGCTCGGGCGGATCCTGCTGATCCCGCCGATCGTCTGGCTGCTGGCGGCGGAGGACTACCTCTACGCGGTGATCCTGCTGGCGATCGCCGGCGCCAGTGATGCGCTCGATGGCTGGCTGGTGCGCCGCTACGGCTGGCACACCCGGCTCGGCGCCTGGCTGGACCCGGCGGCGGACAAGCTTTTGATGCTGGGCATCTACGCCGCGGTGACCCTGTCGGGTCTGCTGCCGCTGTGGCTGCTGTTCGTGGTCGTGGGCCGCGATGTCTGGCTGACCCTCGGCTCGCTGCTGTATCGCTGCTGTGTCGGGCCGCTGGAGATCCGCCCGCTGCTGATCAGCAAGATCAACACCTTCCTGCAGATCCTGCTGGTGCTGCTGGCGGTGGTGAAGGTCGGGTTGTTCGCGATCGACACCATCTGGATGCAGCTGCTGATCGCAACGGTCACCTTCACCACCGTGGCCAGCGGCCTCGCCTACACCGTGCAGTGGGGCTACTACGCCTGGCGCCAGCTGAGCCGGCGCGACCGCGCCTCGCACCCCTCCGGAGATGGCCCGTGAGCGGGCCGGACATGCTGCGCGGCTGGCCGGTCTCGGCGGCCACCCTCGCGGCCCTGATCGGGCTGCTGGTGGTCGGGGGCTTTTTGTACCTGCTGGCCCCGATCCTGACCCCGTTCCTCGCGGCCGGCCTGATCGGCTACCTGTTCAACCCGCTGGTCACCCGGCTGGCGCGGCGCAGCGGCTGCTCGCGCACCCTGGCGACGGTGGCGGTCTTCCTGCTGGCGATGTTCGCCCTGGCCGTGCTGATTCTGGTCCTGATCCCGCTGGCGGTGGCGCAGTTCGAGCGTCTGGCGCTGCTGCTGCCGGAACTGCTGGCCTGGTTCGACGAGCGGGTGCGCCCGCGGCTGGAAGAACTCGCCGGTGAGACCCTGCCGGCGCTGGAGCCCGGTGCGCTGCGCGACCTGGTCGCCGAGCACTGGCAGGCGGCCGGCGGGCTGGCCGGGGGCGTGCTGCACTGGATCGGCACCTCCACCGCGGCGCTGCTGCTCGGAGTGATGAACCTGGTGCTGATCCCGGTGGTGAGCTTCTACCTGCTGCGCGACTGGCCGCGCCTGCTGGAGGGGCTGCACGACCTGCTGCCGCAGGGCTGGCGCCCCGGCGTGGTCCGGTTCGCCGGCGAGGCCGACGCCACCCTCGGGGCCTTCCTGCGCGGCCAGCTGCTGGTGATGCTGGCCCTCGGCCTGTTCTATGCCGTGACCCTGACCCTGGTCGGGGTCGAACTGGGGCTGGCGATCGGACTGGTGGCCGGCCTGGTCAGCTTCATCCCCTATGTCGGGGTGATTGTCGGCATCCTGCTTTCCGTGGCCGCGGTCCTGTTTCAGGGCGACGGCTGGAGTCTGCTGCTGGTTGTGCTGATAATCTTCGCCATCGCCCAGGTGCTCGAATCGGTGGTGCTGACGCCCTGGCTGGTCGGCGACCGCACCGGGCTGCATCCGGTGGCGGTGATCTTCGCCGTCCTCGCCGGCGGGCAGCTGTTCGGCTTCTTCGGCATGCTGCTGGCGCTGCCGGTGGCCGCCGTGCTCGCCGTGGCCGTGCGCCTGACGCTCGAGCACTATCGCCGCCTGAACGTCGCGGAGCCCCCGCCTGCGCAAGGATCGGACCGTCCATGACCGTCAATTCGCCGCAACACCAACAGCTGCCGCTGGACCTGCGCCTGCGCGACACCTCGCGCTTCTCCGGCTTCCATGCCGGCGACAACACGCTCGCGCGCGATGCAGTCGAGGCGCTGAGCCGGCGCAGCCCGGTCGCCGAACAGCAGATCCTGCTGCATGGCCCGGTCGGGACCGGCAAGACCCACCTGCTGCAGGCCGCCTGTCATCAGGCCTTCGAGCGCGGCGATCCGGTGGCCTACCTGCCGCTGGCGGAGGTGGCCGGGGCGCCGCCGGAGTCGGTGCTGGACGGGCTGGAGCGTGCGCCGCTGGTGGCGCTGGACGACCTCGACGCGGTGGTCGGCCGCCGCGACTGGGACGAGGCGCTGTTCGGGCTGCTCAACCGCCTGCGCGATGCCGGCTGCCGCATCCTGCTCGCCGCCAACAGCGCCCCGGACGGCCTGCCGACGCGCCTGCCGGACCTGACGTCGCGCCTGACCTGGGGGCCGGTGTTCCGCCTGCAGCCGCCGGACGACGACGGCATGAAACAGATCCTGGCGGGGCGCGCGGAACTGCGCGGGCTGGAACTGCCGGAGCCGGTGGCGGAGTACCTGCTGCGCCACTATTCCCGTGACCTCGCCGCGCTGCTGGAACTGCTGGACCGGCTGGACCTCGCCGCACTGGCCGAACAGCGCCGCCTGACCATCCCCTTCGTGCGCGAGCAGCTCGCCCGCACCGGCTGACGCCGCAGCACCACCCAGCCCCCTGGCCGATCGGGCCTGGTCCATCGCCGCATCGCCGAGAGGGCTCGGCTCCTGCCGGTCCCGGGTCCCCCGACCTGCAGGAGGCCAGCCCTCTGGCCGATCGGGCCGAGCCGGTGCCCGCTGCGGGGCGGAGGCGCTCTCACGCGGCCCGGGGCCACGGATGCGTGGTTGACGGGCTGGCGGGGGGTGCCGATGATGGGGGCCAACAGGCCCGCGGGAGTGCATATGCGCCGTTTCGTGCTGGACACCAGCGTCTTCACCAACCCCCATGTGTCCAGCCAGTTCGGCGAGGAGCCCGGGGAAGTCCTGAACACCTTCCTGCACCTTGCGCGTTACTGCCCCGCGGAGTTCTACATGCCGCTGTCGGTGTACGACGAGTTTCGCACCATGCGCGATCTGGAGGCCTCCGCGGCGGACTTCGAGACCGTGGTCTGGGTGCGCTCGCCGCGGCGTTTCGCGCTGAACATCCCCAGCGACATCCTCTACGAGTTCATCGACGAGGTGCGCACGCGCATCGACCGCGGCCTGCGCATCGCCGAGGAGCACACCCGCCGCGCCGGCGCGGCGGAGAGCCTGCGCCCGGAGCTGATCACCCAGCTGCGCGAGCGCTTCCGCGAGGCGATGCGCAAGGGGCTGGTGGATTCCCGCGAGGACGTGGACGCGGTCCTGCTGGCGATGGAGCTGGATGCCGAGCTGGCCACCGCCGACCAGGGCATGCGCAAGCTGGGCAATCGCATGGGGGTCAAGCTGGTCACCGCGGACTATCTGCGCCGGGTGATGGAGAACCTGACCGAACTGGAATCCGGCGGCTGAGCCGCGCAGCAGCCTGGGCGCTCCGACCAGGGCCCTCCCGGCTTTCTCGGCGCAGGCGGCGCTGCAGTGTGTTGCATGGCTTTGCGCTGGCAAAGGGGCCTGCAGCCAGCATCACGAATCAACTGCCCCTGCGGTGGTCGATTCCGGCGGCACATCCATGTGCCGCAGGGAAACGCCGAACAATCAGCGTTTCCCTGGCGTTGGCCTAGTCGAACTGGCGGTCGCCGGCCAGCGCCGAGGAGAGGGTGCCGGTCATGTGGTCGAACAGGCGCTCGAACTCCAGCACCCAGTAGTCCCCCTCGCGCCGCGGGGTGCCCTCGACGAAGCGGACGTGGCGCCCGCCGGTGGTCTCCATGTGTTCCCGGAACCGGCGCACGTTTTCCCGCTGGCGGAAGCGGCAGCGGTAGCGGTGGCTGACGCGGCCGACCTGGCGGCTCTTGTTCACCGCGTCGCCGAGCCCGACAAGAAGGGCCTGGCCCAGCTCGCGTTCCACGGCGGCCGTGTCCCTCGGGGGATGTTCGGCGAGGAACACCGCCAGCCGCGTGAGGCGGTGGGTGAAGTATTCCGGTGACAGGTCCAGCAGCTGTTCCGCGCACACCCGGATGTCGGCGATGCAGGAGCTGCCGGTGACGTACTTGGCGCGGTGGTTGCCGACCTCGGTCTTCAGTACCAGGCCCTCCACGCCGGCATCGTCCAGCTGGCGGATCAGCGCACCCAGTGCCTCCAGATCGTCCGGGGCGAAACGCCCGTGCAGCGGCGCGGACGGCAGGTGGTGGCGTTCCAGCAGCGCGAACTTCTCCGCCTGTGGCAGAAACTCCGTCTGTCCCAGCCGCATCATGTCGAACACGAACAGCTCGACATCCTCGCGGATCTGCGGCGGCGAGCCCTCGAGGTAGGGCGTGTCCGGGCCGGCGATCTCCGCGCACAGCACGAGATCCGGTTCGGCCTCGAAGACCGCCGGGTCGAAGAATTCGGTGGCGCGGTCGGTGCTGAAGGCGCAGACGAACCCGCCACGGCTGAAGGCGTAGACCTCGCCGTCGCGGCACAGGATGCGCACGTTGAAGCCGTCGATCTTCTCCTCGGCCCAGAACGCGCCGGTGAAGGTGCGCGGCAGGCCGGCCTCCAGCGACTGGATGCGGGCGATCGAGGGATAGCCGGGGAGCACCGCGCCGCCGGGCAGTACCACGCTTCCGCGCGGGTAGCCGGCGATCGGTTCCAGCAGGCGTGCGTATTCCAGGTCGCCGAAGGCGAGCGGCTGTGCGCGGCCGTGTTCGATGGCGTCGTCGAGTTGCTCCTGCCCGATCATGCGGGTTCCTCCTGCAGCCGGCGCGTGCCGTTGATCCGTTCCAGCAGGGCCTCGGTATGCTGGCGTGCCTTGTCGGCCTGACTGACCAGGCGCCGCGCCATGCTGATGATCCGCAGCTGGCGTTCCATTTCGGTCATCGACAGTTCGCCGAAGGTGCCCTCGCGCAGCAGCGCGGCCTTGAGGTCGGGATAGGCCTGCTCCACCGCCGCGACCGCACGGGTGGTCTCTTCCGAATGCTGGTTGCCGGGTTCCAGGCGCGCCAGGTCCAGCGCGCGCACCAGCTGCTGCTGCCAGTTGCGGCGCTGCTCGGTGACCGGCGGCGGGCGACCGCGGTGCGATTCCCGCCGCAGGGCGAGGATGTCGTCGGCCAGTTCGGCGATGTCGCGGTGATAGCGCGCGATGCGCACCGCCTCGGCGATCCCGTCGGCGACCGTGTCGGCCATCGGGCTGCGCGCCGCGCGCGCCGCGAAGTCGGCGATCGCCTCGGTCAGGCGTTCGACCCCGGCGCGGCGCGGCGCCAGCGCGCCTTCCGGGGGCGGGTCCAGCCGGAGTGCGTCGCGGGCGAGGTGATAGCTCATGTCGGCGAGGCGGTCGCTCTCCTGCAGCAGGGCCTGCAGGGCGAGTTCCGGCACCCCGGCACTGCTGTTGTCGAGAAAGCGCGGGCGCGCGGCATCCTCCTCCGCGGTGCGGAACCAGCCCTGCAGCCAGCGGATCAGGCGCGGTGCCAGCGGCACCATCAGCGCCACCCCGAGCAGGTTGAACGCGGTGTGGAACAGCGCCAGCAGCATCGCCGGGGCGGGGGGCTCGCCACCGCCGTGGAGCTGGCCGGTGGCGGCGAGGAACCAGGGCAGCAGCAACAGCGCGACCACCGCGGTCAGGCCGTTGAAGATCACGTGGGCGGCGGCGACGCGCTTGGCATTCGGCGTGGCGCCGATCACAACCAGCAGCGCCTTCACCGAGGTCCCGAGGTTGGCGCCGATCACCGCGGCGGCCGCCGCGTCCAGCGGCAGGGTGCCGGTCATCGCCGCGGTCAGGGTGATGGCGATGGCGGCCGCTGAACTCTGCATCAGCACGGTCAGCAGTGCGCCGAGGCCGACCATGATCAGCATGCCGGCCAGCCCCGGGCGCGCCAGCGCACCGAGGTCCACGGTGGTGCCGAGGTCGGCGAAGGTCATGCGCAGCACATCGATGCCGAGGAACAGCAGGCCGAAGCCGGCCAGCGCCAGGCCGAGGTAGCGCGGGCGTGCGGAGCGCATCAGCAGGTAGGCCAGCGCGCCCAGCCCGACCGCCGGCAGGGCGAAGGCCTCGATGCGGATGTCGAGCCCGAGCAGGGCGACCAGCCAGCCGGTCATGGTGGTGCCGACGTTGGAGCCGAAGATCACCCACACCGACTGCCCGAGGGTAAGCAGGCCGGCATTGGCGAAGCCGATGGTCGCCACGGTGATCGCGCTGGAGGACTGCACCATCGCGGTGACCGCGATGCCCGAGGCGAGGGCGCGCGTGCGGGTTCGGGTCCACACCCCGAGCACATGCTGCAGGGCCTTGCCGCCGGCGGTCTTCAGGCCGTCGGTCAGCAGCGACATGCCGAGCAGGAACAGGCCGAGGCCACCGACGAAGCCGGTGATCAGGGCCAGGGTGCCGACTTCCTCGATCTCCGACATGGTGCGTGTTCCGTTGCCGTCCGGGCCCGGGCGCCAGGCGCCGGGGCCGCCGCGTCAGAGCGTGATGCTGTCGCCGAAGGCGGGGACGTGCACGTCCATGTCGTGCGTCTCGCGCATCGCCAGCGCCAGTGCCTCGCGCGCCTCCTGCTCGCCGTGCACCAGATGGAACTGCGGGCGGTCCTGGAAGGCCGCCGCCCACTCCAGCAGTTGCGACTGGCCGGCATGCGCGGAGAATCCGCCCAGGGTGTGCACCGAGGCCTTCACCGCCACCTCCTGCCCGAGCAGCTTGACCTGTTCGGCCCCGTCGACCAGCCGCCGCCCGAGGGTGCCGCCGGCCTGGAAGCCGACGATCACCAGGTGCGCGTTCTTGCGCCACAGGTTGTATTTCATGTGGTGGCGGATGCGCCCGCCGTTGCACATCCCGGCACCGGCGATGATGATCGCGCCGCCGGTGATGCGGTTGATCGCCATGGAGTCGTCCACCGTGCGGCAGACCTGCAGCGGGGGGAGGTAGTCTGCCAGCTGGCCGTTGGCGGCCTCGTGCAGGCGGTCCATGTCGTCCTCGTCCAGGGTCTGGCGCATGCGGGCGTAGAGCTCGGTCACGCGGATCGCCATCGGGCTGTCGAGGAAGACCTTCTGCTGCGGCAGGCGCCCGTCGTGGTAGAGCATGCTCAGGTGGTAGAGGATCTCCTGGGTGCGGCCGACCGCGAAGGCCGGGATCAGCACGTTGCCGCCGTCCTCGGCCGCCTGCGCCAGGATGCCGGCGAATTCCTCGAGGGTCTCCTCCAGCGGACGGTGGTCGCGGTTGCCGTAGGTGCTTTCCAGCAGCACGTGGTCGGCGTGCTCCAGCCGGGCCGGGTCGTTCATCAGTACCGCGTCGCGGTTGCCGAGGTCGCCGGAGAACACCAGGTGCCGGTCGCGCCCGCCGGAGGGGATGATCATGTCGACGATCGCCGAGCCGAGGATGTGACCGGCGTCGTGGAAGGTGACCTGGACCCCGCCGGCGATCTCCCGCGGCTTGCCGTAGCGCACGGACTTGCACTGGCCGAGGGCCCGGGCCACGTCGTCGATGTCGTAGAGCGGCTCCAGCAGCGGCTTGTCCGCGCGGCGGCGCCACTTGTTCTCCCACTCGATGTCCTTGGCCATCACGCCGGCGGAATCCTCGAGCATGATCTCGAGCAGTTCCTCGGTGCCGTGGGTGCAGTAGATCGGACCGCGGTAGCCGTCGCGTACCAGCTTCGGCAGCAGCCCGGAGTGGTCGATGTGACCGTGCGAGATCACCACCGCATCCAGACTGCGGGCGAGCTCGTCCAGCGGCTCGCGGTTGGATTCGTCCGGGTCGTCACCGCCCTGATACAGGCCGCACTCGAGCAGGATGCGGGCGTCGTCGGTCTCGATGAGGTAGCGCGATCCGGTCACCCCGCCGGTCGCACCCATGAAGGTCAGCTGTGCCATACCCCAAGTCTACTTGCTCGCCGGGCGTCGCGCAGCGATTTGCGAGCGGAAACACCGGGCCGGGACGGACGGGGTGTCGCCGCCCGGTTGCCGGGGCTCCCGGATTTCCGTGCTCGGTCCGGTGGTGCGATGGCCGGGGCTGGCGTTTCTGCGTCGTGGCGGGGGTAGCGACGGGCCGGTGCTGCGCTGGTGGCGGGCACTGCGCGATCGCGCGGGCGGGCGGCAGTCACTGCATGCCCGGCGCGCTGGCGGCGTCAGCGCGGTTCTTCTGCGCCGGGGCCGCCGCCACGCTGGAGGCGTTCCAGCTGCTGTTGCAGGTGTTCGATCTGCTCCGGCTTGATGCCGGCGATGTCCCGGATCGGCAGGGTGAAGGCAAAGCCGTTGCCCAGCCGGCTCAGTTCCAGCTCGGCATCCAGGCACTCGAGGATCCGCGCGGCCAGCCCGGCCTCCAGGACCATCATCAGCACATGGCGGGCGGAGGAGTCCTGCAGGTCCAGGATCGGCGAGCGCCGCAGCTGGGGGATGCCCTGGCCCTCGAGCAGGGTCAGGCCCGCGGCGCCTTCGCGTTTCACGGTCTCCATCGCGCGCTCGGTCCGGTTGCGGGGGATGACGGCGGTCAGCAGTACGAATTGCATGGCGATCCTCGCGTATTCGGCATTCAGGGGCGCGCCGGGCCACCGACGAAGCGCATGCCGGCAAGCGCGGCGCTGTCCAGGGTGAAGGCGAGGCCGTTATAGGGCTGGAAGAGGTCCAGTTCCAGGTTCAGGCGCCGGGCGATCCGGTTGGCGCATTCGGCTTCCAGCTGCCAGATGCAGACGGATTCCTGACCCTGGTAGGTCACGCCAAGAAAGGTCATGTGCTCGGGAAATCCCAGCCCGGACCCGTGGAGCACGAAGCCCTCTTCGCCCCCTTCCTCGGCGGCGATGGCCAGGGCCTGTTCTTCGCGGTCCTGATCGATGATGGCTACCAGAAAGGTCTCGGCCATGGGGCGGTCCTCGATTGCCGGTGGTGATGCGGGGCCGGGCGCAACCCGCCGGACTCCGCATCCCGAGTATCGCAGGATTGCCCGCGGTGCGCAGCGACGCCGCCGGGGCCGGCCGGGTCGCTGCCGCGCCCGCCGTTCACGGCCCGAGCCGGGGCACAATCCGGGCACGGTTCGCAGGTCCCGGGGGCAAGGCCCACGCGGCCGGTGTTAGACGGTAAACTGCGGGTTGATTCACGATGCCCGCCACCGCGGGCCGGAACCGATGGGGAGCGCATGGCCGCAAGCAAGGCCAAATCCGGGAGCGGGAAGAAGAAAGATGCAGAGGCCGCCGCGCGGCCCAGCCTGAGCGGGCAGCTGCTGCGCGGGCTGCGCGAGGGCGCGCTGCTGATCTTCGGCATGCTGGCGCTGTACTTGCTGGTGGCGCTGGTCAGCTATCACCCGGGCGACGCCGCGTGGTCGACCACCGGCGACGGCGAGCCCCTGCGCAATCTTGGCGGCACCACCGGGGCGTGGTTTGCCGACATCGCCTTCCACCTGCTCGGCTATCTCGCCTACCTGGTACCGCTGGCGGTTGCCGGCATCGGCTGGTGGCTGTTCCGCCATCGGCGCGAGGCGCAGGTGGCCAGCGGGATGGAGCTGGCCGTGCGCGGGGCGGCGCTGGTCGTGGCGCTGGTCTCGGGCGCCGCGCTGGCCGCGCTGCACCTGCGCCCGGGCGGCATGCCGGTGCATGCCGGCGGCATCCTCGGCGACCTGTTCGGCGGCTGGGCGGTCGCCGGGCTGAGTCTGGTCGGCGGCACGCTGGTGCTGCTGGCGCTGTTCCTCGCCGGGGTCACCCTGTTCACCGGGTTGTCCTGGTTCCTGCTGATGGACCGGCTGGGGCAGCTGGTCTTCCGCGCGCTGGAGCGTACCCGGGCGGCCCTGGATTCCGCGCGTGACCGCCGCATCGGCGCCCGCGAGCGCGCCGAGCGCGAGACGCGGGTGAAGAAGGAGCGCAAGCGCACCGCGGACCGTCCGCCGAAGCGGGTGGAGCCGAAGGTCGAGACGCCGCCGCCCAGCCCGCGGGTGGAGAAGGAAAAGCAGGTCCCGCTGTTTACCGCTGGCGAGGGCGCCGACCCGATCCCGCCGCTGGCCCTGCTGGACGAGCCGCCGGAGGCGGCCGAGGGCTTCTCCGAGGAGGCGCTGCAGGCGCTCTCGCGCCTGGTGGAACTGAAGCTGAAGGACTTCGGGGTCGAGGTCGAGGTGGTCGCGGTGCAGCCGGGGCCGGTGATCACCCGCTTCGAGCTGCAGCCGGCCCCGGGGGTCAAGGCGTCGCGCATCTCCGGGCTGTCCACCGACCTGGCCCGCTCGCTGTCGGTGATGGCGGTGCGCATCGTCGAGGTGATCCCGGGCAAGTCCACCGTCGGTCTGGAGATCCCCAACGAGCAGCGCGAGATCGTCGCGCTGTGCGAGATCCTGCGCTCGGAGAAGTTCGACGCCGGCAAGTCGCCGCTGACCATGGCCCTGGGCAAGGACATCGGCGGCGCCCCGGTGATGGCCGACCTGGCGAAGATGCCGCACCTGCTGGTGGCCGGCACCACCGGCTCCGGCAAGTCGGTGGGCGTCAACGCGATGCTGCTGTCGCTGCTGTACAAGGCCACGGCGGAAGAGGTGCGGCTGATCCTGATCGACCCCAAGATGCTGGAGCTCTCGGTCTACGAGGGCATCCCGCACCTGCTGTGTCCGGTGGTCACCGACATGAAGGACGCCTCCAACGCCCTGCGCTGGGCGGTGGCGGAGATGGAGCGGCGCTACAAGCTGATGTCGGCGATGGGCGTGCGCAACATTGCCGGCTTCAACAAGAAGGTGCGCGATGCGCGCGCGGCCGGCGAGCCGCTGAAGGACCCGCTGTTCGATCCGGCACAGTCGGTCACCGAGATCGAGGCCCCGGAGCTGGAGCCGCTGCCGTTCATCGTGATCGTGGTCGACGAGTTCGCCGACATGATGATGGTGGTGGGCAAGAAGGTGGAGGAGCTGATCGCCCGGCTGGCGCAGAAGGCACGCGCCGCCGGCATCCATCTGATCCTGGCCACGCAGCGCCCGTCGGTGGACGTGATCACCGGCCTGATCAAGGCCAACATCCCCAGCCGCATCGCCTTCCAGGTGTCTTCGCGGGTGGACTCGCGCACCATCCTCGACCAGATGGGGGCGGAGCACCTGCTGGGGCATGGCGACATGCTCTACCTGCCGCCGGGCAAGGCGATGCCCGAGCGCGTGCACGGGGCCTTCGTCGCCGACCACGAGGTGCACCAGGTGGTGGAGTATCTCAAGTCCACCGGCGAGCCGGACTACAACGAGGCGATCCTCGACGAGCCCGAGGCCGGCGCCGCCGCGATCCCGGGGCTGGAGTCGCCGGGCGATTCCGAGGCGGAGACCGATCCGCTGTACGACCAGGCGGTGCAGGTGGTGATCGAGTCGCGCAAGGCGTCGATCTCGTTCATCCAGCGCCGGCTGAAGATCGGCTACAACCGCGCCGCGCGCATGGTCGAGGACATGGAGGCCGCGGGGCTGGTCAGCCCGGTGCAGTCGAACGGCAACCGCGAGGTGCTGGTGCCGGGACCCAACGAGTAGGCCCGCGCCCCGCCGCCGTTTCCTCGCTGGCGGCCGGGGTTCACCTGCGGTTAAGCCGGACAGGGCATCATTGCGGCAACGAAATCATCAATCCGGAGAGCGCATGAACGTCCGTTCCGTCCTTTCGCGCCTGTCACTGGTGCTGCTGCTTTCGCTGGCCATCGCGCTGCCCGCGGCCGCCGGCGATGCGCGCGCGGCGCTGGATCGCTTCGTCGACGGGCTGGAGACCTTCCGCGCCGATTTCACCCAGACCGTGCGCGACGAGACCGGCTATACCCTGCAGGAGTCCGAGGGTTCGATGCAGCTGGGCATGCCCAACCGCCTGCGCTGGGAGGTCAGCGAGCCGTTCCCGCAGGTGATCGTCAGCGATGGCAGCGACCTGTGGATGCACGACCCCGACCTTTCCCAGGCCACCGTGCGGCCGCTGGCGGATGCCTTCGACGCGACGCCGATCGCGGCGATCACCCAGCCGGAACGGCTGGACGAACACTTCCGCATCTTCACCGCGCCGGTGGCGGATGTCTCGGTGCTGCGCCTGGGACTGCTGCCGCGCAGCGAGGAGGCGGACTTCACCGGACTGGAGCTGGACCTGACGCCGGACGGCGAACTGACGCGCATGGCGTTTCGCGACATCTTCGGTCAGGAGACCGAGATCCGTTTCCGCAATGCGGAGCGCAACGTGGCGATCGACGAGTCGGTGTTCACCTTCGACCCGCCGCAGGGCACCGACGTCTACCGCCCCTGATCCTCCCTCCGGGGCCGCGCGGTCCGGCGCGGCCCCGCGGTCTGCGCCGGGCTGCGCGCGCGTTACAATGGCCGCATGAACGACACCCCCGAAGGCGATCTGTTCGGCCCGCCGCCGGATGCGACCCCTGCCGAGCCGGAGCCGGCGGCACCCGCCACACCGGATGCCTCCGCGCCGCTGGCCGAGCGCATGCGCCCGGCGCGGCTGGACGAGATGGTCGGCCAGGAGCACCTGGTCGGCCCCGGCGCGGCGCTGCGCCAGGCCATCGAGCAGGGCCAGACCCCGTCGATGATCCTCTGGGGGCCGCCGGGCTGCGGCAAGACCACCCTGGCCCGCCTGGTGGCCGCCGCCGGCGCCCAGCGCCTGGTCACGCTGTCCGCGGTGCTGGCCGGGGTCAAGGACGTGCGCGCGGTGGTCGATGCCGCGAAGACCCGGCGCCGCAACGGCGTCGGCACGCTGCTGTTCATCGACGAGATCCACCGCTTCAACAAGGGCCAGCAGGACGCGCTGCTGCCGCATATCGAGGACGGCACGCTGACCTTTGTCGGCGCGACCACCGAAAACCCCTCGTTCGCGCTGAACAGCGCGCTGCTGTCGCGCGCCCGGGTCTACCGCATGGAGTCGGTCGGTGCCGACGCCATCGAGGCGCTGATCGAGCGCGCCCTGAACGATCCCGAACGCGGCCTTGGCGGGCGCGGCCTGAGCCTGGAGCCGGAGGAACGCCGGCGCCTGGCGCGGGCCGCCGACGGCGATGCCCGGCGCGCCCTGAACTGGCTGGAGACGGCCTCGGATCTGGCGCGCGACGGCGCGATCACCGGCGCGGCCCTGCGCGCGGTGATGGGCGCCCAGAGCCTCGCCTTCGACCGCCAGGGCGACGCCTTCTACGACCAGATCTCCGCCCTGCACAAGTCGGTGCGCGGTTCCGATCCGAACGCCGCGGTGTACTGGCTCACCCGCATGCTGGACGCCGGCTGCGACCCGGACTACCTCGGCCGGCGCCTGCTGCGCATGGCCTACGAGGACATCGGCCTGGCCGCGGTGGGGCTGGGTGCGCGGGTGCTCGCCGCGTGGCAGACCATGGAGCGCCTCGGGCGCCCGGAGGGCGATCTGGCGCTGGTGCAGGCGGCGATCGAGCTGGCCTCGGCGCCCAAGAGCAACAGTGCCTACGCGGCCCTGAACCAGGCACGCGCGGCGATCCGCGAGACCGGCAGTGCCGCGGTTCCGCTGCACCTGCGCAACGCCCCCACCGAGCTGATGCGCGAGGAGGGCTTCGGTGCCGGCTACCGCTATGACCACGACGAGCCGGACGGCTTCGCGCGCGGCCAGGTCTACCTGCCCGAGGGGCTCGAGGAGGCCCGTTTCTACACCCCGCGCCGCGACGGCACCGAGCGCGCCCTGGCCGAACGCCTGGAGCGCCTGCGTCCCGCGGGGCCGGCCACGGGCGGGGATGATGGCTGAGCCCGTCCTGGGAGTGCAGCGGCCATGATCACCCCCCATCAGAAACGCTGGCTGTTGCTGGTCGTGGTGCTGTTCGCGGCCTCGCTCGGCTGGATCCTGGTCACCGGGCGCCTGCCGGAGGTCGGCCTGGCGGTCAGCGACCTCGAACACTGGCTGCGCGGCTGGGGGATCGGTGCCTGGGCGGTGTACGTGCTGGCGTTCATCGTGCTGGCCCTGTTCCCGCTGCCCAGCACCTTCTGGATCCTGCTCGGCGGGGCGCTGTTCGGGCCGCTGGCCGGGGCGGTACTGAGCCTGCTGGCCGCCACCGTGGCGGCGGTGATCGCCTTCCTGCTTGCCCGCACCTGGCTGCGGCCGTGGGTGGAGCCGCGTCTGGGGCCGCGCGGCGCGCGCCTGTGCGCGGATGTCGAGGCCGAGGGCTGGCGCGTGGTCGCGCTGACCCGCCTGGTGCCGGTGTTCCCGTTCGCGCCCACCAACTATGCCCTCGGCCTGGTACAACTGCCGCTGTCGGTGTTTGCGGTGACCACCCTGATCGCCCTGATGCCCAGCCTGTTCGCCTATGCCTGGCTGGGGCATGCGGCGCGCGAACTGGCCAATGGGACCGACAACCGCGTGCAGTTCGCCCTCGCGCTGCTGGCGGTGCTGGCCCTGCTGCTGTTGCTGCCGCGCCTGGTGCGGCGCATCTGGCAGGGGCAGAAGGCGCTGGAGCCGACCGCCCGCGGCTGACGCGGGGCAGGCCTCCGGCCCGGCGCCTTCGCGGCCGTCACCGCCGCCCGGACCCGGACGCGCAGGGCGATGTTGCCCGGTGTGCGGGGCAGCGCCGCGGCCAGCGCGTGCAGCCGTCGCGGCATCCGGTGTGGGAAATCGACGGCGTGCGGGCGTGGCGGCTAACGTGCAACGCTATTCCCCCACGACCAAGGAGAGTTCCATGCGCTTCATTGTTGCCGTCACCGCCGGTACCGACGACCCCACCCGCGCAACCCTGGGCATGATCGCCGCCAGTGTCGCGAAGAACCAGGGCCATGACGTGACCGTCTGGCTGCAGGGCGAGGCGGTGAACATCGCCAACCGCAACGTCTACGACAAGATCGTCGGCCACAACATGCCGGCGATGAAGGACGTCGTCGACGGGCTGGTGGAGCAGGGCGTCCCGTTCTGGGCCTGCGAGGCCTGCGCCAAGGGCCGCGACGTCGGCGAACACAACTTCCTGCCGAACGCCGAGCTGGCCGGCATGGGGCAGTACGTCCAGGCCGTCGCCGAGTTCGACCGCTCCATGAGCTTCTGACCCGGCGCCTGCCGTTGGCGGGCGGGGCCTGCCCCGTCCGCTGTCTCCTGCCGCGCCGCCGCCCCAGGCCCGTTCCGCGGCTTCCGCTTCCCGCCCATTGTCAGACCACCTGGCGCGCCCCGTTTGAGCGGGCGTGCGTACCGCTGCGACCCTCGCGCCTGCCGCGCCCGGGAACTTGTGCCGGGCCCGGGCGGACCACCGGTTTGGGTGTTCTGCGGCAATCAGGGTGGTGAGCACGACCATGCCAGGTGTCCCCCGGCGGTATTCGCGACGTTCCTTCCTGCGGTGGGTGGCCGGGTCCACGCTCGCGGGCGGGGCCGGGTGGCCCGTGGCCGGCAGCGCTTCCGAAGGGCGCGAACCGCAGCGCAAGCCCATCCCGGCGTCCGGCGAGACGATCCCGGTGATCGGCATGGGCACCTGGATCACCTTCAACGTGCCGGAGGACCCGGATGCGCTGGCGGTGCGCACGCGAATCCTCGAGACCTTCTTTCGCCGCGGCGGCGGGATGATCGACTCCTCGCCGATGTACGGCCGCGCCGAGGCAGTGGTCGGCCACGGCCTGCGCGAGCTGGGGCATCCGCAGGGGCTGTTCTCGGCCACCAAGGTGTGGACCCGGCGCACCGCCACCGGTCGCGAGCAGCACGCCGATTCGCTGGATCTGTGGGGTGTTGACACCCTCGACCTGCAGCAGGTGCACAATCTGCAGAACTGGGAGGCCCATCTGGAGACGCTGCGCGAACGCCGCGAGGCTGGGGAGCTGCGCTATATCGGCGTGACCACCTCGCACGGGCGCCGCCACGACGAGCTGGAGCGCATCCTGCGGCGCGAGGACCTGGACTTCGTGCAGCTCACCTACAACATCCTCGACCGCGAGGCCGAGCAGCGCCTGCTGCCGCTGGCGCGTGAGCGCGGGGTGGCAGTGATCGCCAACCGGCCGTTCCGGCGCAAGGCGCTGATCAACCGGTTCCAGGGCCATCCGCTGCCGGACTGGGCGGCCGAGATCGGATGCGCGAACTGGCCGCAGTTCCTGCTCAAGTTCATCGTCTCGCACCCGGACGTGACCTGTGCGATCCCCGCGACCTCGGTGGTGGCGCACATGGAGGAGAACATGGGCGCGCTGTACGGGCCCCTCCCGGATGCCGCAACGCGCCGGCGCATGATCGACTGGGTGCAGGGGCTGTAGCGCGCGCCCCGCCGCCGGCCGACGATCGCCGGCGCCCCGGCTGCCGGGCCGGGATTGCCGCGGGCGGGGTCACGGCGTCATCCTCCGCCTGCCCGCCACCGATTGTCGCTGGAGCCTGCATGCTGCCGTTTTCCGCCGAGACCCTGCTGTCCATCCTGGAGCACTACAACCGCGGCATCTGGCCGCTGCAACTGGTGGGGCTGCTGCTCGCGCTGGCGGCCGCGGGACTGGCCTTTTCCGGCTGGCGCGCGGCCGCGCGGGCGGTGGCCGTGCTGCTGGCGGCCATGTGGATCTGGGTCGGGGTGGCGTTCCTCGGCGGGGCGCTGGCGCCGTACCACTTTGCCGCCCCGGCACTGGCCGGAGTGTTCGTCGCGCAGGGGGTGATGCTGCTGTTCACCCTCGGCCTGCTCGGCTGGCACCAGCTGGCCTGGCAGCGGGATGCAACCGGCTGGCTGGCACTGGTGGTCATCGCCTGGGCCGTGGCGGGCCAGCCCGCGCTGGAGGCGCTGGCCACCGGCGCCGGCGCGGCCGGGCTGCAGTACGCCGGCAGCGCCCCGACGCCGACCATGCTCCTGACCCTCGGCCTCCTGCTGCTCGCCCGCCCGCGCCCGCCGCTGGTACTGGCGCTCATCCCGGCCCTGTGGGCACTGGCCACCGCATACCTCGCCTGGGAGCTGGCCCTGCCCATGCAGTACATCCCCGCAGCACTGGGCATCGCCACCTTCGCCGTGCTACTGGCCCTGCGCTTCCGGCGCGAGTAGCGCCGCCCGTTCGCCTGCTGCCGACCCGCAAGGCCAGGCCTCTGCAGGAGCCCGCCCACATGTCCACGGGCCATCCCAACCCGTGAAGCTCGCCCCGTGCCCTCACGATCGCCCTGTCCCGGGGGCAATCCCCGGCTTGTGGCACCCCGGCCCCGCTTAAGGCACCATCCAGCCATGGTTATTCGCCCGGACCACAACCCGCGAACCAACCAGCATCGGCGTGTGCCGCCGTTGCAGGCCTCCAGGTTCCGACCGCCGTCGATTCCCCTGGCTGCGCAACGGGGCCACCAGATGGCACTGCAAGCGCCCGCACCATTCGGGTTCCTTGGCGTTATGCCGACTCTGTATAGCAGCGACAGCCTGACGTGCCCAACCGATCCGCTATGCCGCACACTGACCCGTTCGGCCCCGGCCAACAAACAGCTGAACGGCACTGGAACCGGCCGAGCGCCGGCCGGCCCCGACTCCGAGCGAGGTCCCGTCAACGCTTTGTTTCGACGAAATATTCTGGCCCGCTCGAGCCGCCGCTCTCCGACCGTGCAGCAACCACGTGGTGGCTGCCAGCCGACCTGTGGGGCCACGCTGCTGCACCAGTCACAATCGGAGCCATCGGGCGGTGGTGCTATACAGAATCTGCATATCACCAATATCGCAGAATCTAGATAATCTACTGTTAG
>SL_3KL_010_SEDDRAFT_10000497_pt1 | contig 32350 bp, 26 predicted proteins | sample SodLakKL_010_SED_2_FD_10381 | JGI IMG/M metagenome (IMG submission 10381)
CCCCGGAACCGAACGAGCCCCTCTCGGATCGCCGGCCACTCCACCCCCAGGCGCCGGGCGGCGGCGGCGGCGGCCAGGGCATTGCGTGCGTTGTGGACCCCAGGAAGACGGACGACGAGATGACCGCGGTCACGCCCTTCTTCTTTCACCTGGAACCGAACCCCACCATCCTCAGACCGGAGTTCGATCCCCCTGAAGACGGCCCCGGCGGAGAACCCATAGCTGACCGGGGTCACCGTCCGGGGGAGTCCCTGGAGGAGTGCCCCGGCCCCGGGGTCGTCAGCGCATGCCACCACGGCGCCCCCTGGAACCACCTGGGACAGATAGGCCCGGAATCCCTCCCTCACCCCCTCCACGGAGCCGTAGATGTCCAGATGGTCCGCCTCCACATTGGTGACCACGGCCACCTCGGGTCGGAGGTGAAGGAACGACCGATCGTACTCGTCAGCCTCCACCACGAAGAGATCATGATCCCCCCGCCGGAGGTTGCTTTCCCACCCCACCACCTCGGCCCCTACGAAACCGGTGGGATCCAGACCGGCCGTGGCGAGAATCTCGGTGAGGAGTGCGGTGGTGGTGGTCTTCCCATGGGTTCCGGCCACCCCCAGAACCCGCCCCTGATTGACCCATTGGGCCAGCGCCTGGGCCCGCTTCAGGACCGGAAGGCCCGCCTCCCGGGCGGCCTGGATCTCCGGATGGTCCGCCGGGATGGCAGCAGACACCACCAGAGCCGCCGCCCCGGCCACGTGGGCCGGATCGTGACCATGGGCCACCGCCACGCCCAACTCCTGGAGCCGCCGGGCCGACCGCCCGGGATCGCTGTCGCACCCGGTTACCTCTCGCCCGGCCCGGGCCACCGCCTCGGCCAGTGCGCACATCCCGGCGCCACCGATCCCCATGAAGTGAATGGGGCCCGCCCCGGCCTGGAGCCAGGCCACTCCCCTTGGGGCGGTCATGACCCCTCCCCCTGGGGCGAGTGGCTGGAAGGGAGGAACCGCTCCAGGGTCCGGGCAATCTCCCGGGCCGCGTCGGGCCGACCCCGGTCACGGGCTGCCTCCGCCATCTGCGCCAGGCGCAAGGGAGCCTCCATCAAGGTGAGGATCCGTCGGAGCAGGTCGTTCCCCTCGAGCCGATCCTCCGGGAGGAGGACGGCGGCGCCCGCTTCCTCCAAGGCCGCCGCGTTCTTGGTCTGATGGTCCGCCGCTGCGGTGGGGAGGGGCACCAGGATGGCGGGGATCCCCCAGGCCAGGAACTCGGAGGTGGCCATGGCCCCGGCGCGGCTCACCGCCAGGGAGGCGATGCCAAGGGCTCGCCCCATGCCATCAATGTAGGCCACCGGACGAACCCAGCGCGGACTGCCCAGCGCCCGGAGTCCCTCCTCCACCCCCTGGATATGGGCCGGCCCGGTGGACCAGAGAAGCTGGAACGGGGGAGCCGGAAGGGGCTCACCCCTTTTGGACTCCGGCATCCCACCCCCTTCAACGGCGGCCGTGACCGCGGTCATAACCCCCTTGTTGAGCGCCAACGAGCCCTGACTGCCTCCGACCACCAGAACCACCGGAAGGGTGGGGTCCAGACCGAAATCGGTCAGGGCCTCTCCCCGGTCCACAGGGGTGGGCGGCTCGATGGGATTCCCGGAAACTCGCACCCGATTCCGAGCGGCAGCGGGGAGATGATGCGCAGCCTCCGGGAAGGCCACGTGGATCTCCCGAGCGAAGCGGGCCAGCCAGCGGGCGGTGACCCCGGGCACGGCGTTCTGCTCCTGCACCACCAAGGGGATCCGGAGGAGGCTCGCCACCAGGCCGGCGGGGCCGGCGGCGTATCCTCCGGTCACAACCACCAGCCTGGGTCGCCGAACCAGGAAGACCCTGAGCACCGACACGAAGGAGATCCCCAGATTCATGAGCACCCGCACATTGGCCAGGAGCCGGTCCCGCTTGAACCCTTCCACCGGAACCAGGAGATGATCCTTCTCCCGTTGGGGTAGAACCCGTGCCTCCAGTCCGCGGCGCGCTCCCACAAAGAGGGAAGTCAGGCCGGGGACAGCGGATTCCAAGGCTCCCGCCAGTGCCAACGCCGGATACAGGTGGCCCCCGGTGCCCCCCCCGGAAAAGACCACCACGGGCCCGGCGCCGGACCCGGCGCCACCGCTGCGGGATCGCTCCGCCATGACCGCGGTCATGCCCTCACCTCCCCTGGCCCCGCCTGTGCCTGAGCCGGAGCGGCCCGAGCCACCGAAACCAAGATCCCCACCGCCGCCATCACCACCAGTAGATTGGAGCGACCGTAGGAGACCAGGGGGAGGGAGAGCCCGGTGGGAGGCAGCACCCCAAGCCCCACCCCCATGTGCAAAGTGGCCTGCAACGCGATGAGATTGGCGGCGCCAATGGCCAGAAGCTGGCCGAACAGATCCGGCGCACGCCGGGCGATACGGAAACCCACCACCACGATGACAAAGTAGAGGATCAGGAGGGATCCCACCCCCAGAAAGCCCCACTCCTCCCCGATCATGGAGAAGATGAAGTCGTTGTGGGGCTCCGGTAGGAAGCCGAATTTCTGCCGTCCCTCGCCGAAACCCACCCCCGCCACCCCCCCCGATCCCAGGGCGATGAGGGATTGATGCACCTGGTAGCCTGCGGCGCCTGTGTGCTCGGAGAGGTCCCGGAAGGCCATGAGCCGGTCCTGACGAAACCCCGATCCGAGCTGCGCCAGGATCAGGGGCGAGAGCACCACGGCCAGAAAGGCGAAGTGGCCGATGCGGGCTCCAGCCACGAAGACGGTAAGGGCACCGAGCATCCCCACCACGAAGGCAGTGGAGAGGTCCGGCTGCAGGAGAATGGGAAGAAGCAGCGCCCCCCAAACGATGAGGAAGGGAAGAAGCCCACGGGACAGACTTCGAAACACCTCCTGCTTCTTCACCGCCAGGTGCGCTGTCCAGACGATGATGGCCAGCTTGGCGAACTCGGACGGCTGCAGGGTGACGCCCACGTTCAGCCACCGACGGGCGCCGTTGATCTCCGGAGCCCAGGCGTGGGTCCAAGGGAGGGCCATGAAGACCAGGGCGGCCCACACCGCCACCACCGTGGGCCAGGCCAGACCCCGCCACCACCGGTAGGGCATCCGGGCCGTCACGGCCAGGACCACGAGACCCACCGCCACCCCCACGGCTTGACGGGAGACGTAGAAGGTGTCGGGGTGCCCCTGCCGCTCGGCCAGGAAGGCGGAAGCCGAGTGAAGGTTCACGAGGCCGAAGGCAGCCAGTGCTAGGGTGGCGGCCACCAGCGCGGCGGGCTCCCAACCTCCGCTCAGCCCCGACTCGGCGAACTCAGGTGTCCGCGGGGGGGCCACATCCGTCCGGGCCACACTCATGCCGGCCTCCCTTCTGTGGCCTCACCCCGGGCCAGCGCGGCAAAGCGGGCACCCCGGGCCCGGTAGTCGGGAAAGGCGTCGAAGGAAGAGCAGGCGGGTGAGAGGAGGACGAGGTCGCCGGGCAGGGCCAGGGCACGAGCCTTCGTAACCGCTTCGTCGAACCCCCCGTCGGCCTGGACCACCCGATGTGGTTCCACCCCAGCCGCCACGAGCTCCCGGGCCATCCGCGGAGCGGCGGCGCCGTAGAGCACCACGGCCCGAGCCCGGGCCTGGAGGGCAACGGCCAGCGTCCCGTACGCCTCTCCCTTGTCCTTCCCGCCCAGGATGGCCACGACACTCCGCTCCAGACTCTCCAGAGCCCCTCGGGCCGCCTCCACATTGGTGGCCTTCGAATCGTTCACCCAGAGCACACCGCCCTCATCCGCCACCGGCTCCATCCGATGGGGGAGGGGGCGGAAGCTCCGGAGGCCGTCCCGGATCCCCTCCAGCGAGGCCCCGGCCATGCGGGCCGTGAGGGCTGCCGCCAGGGCGTTCATGGCGTTGGGACGCCCGAGGATGGAGAGTTCGTCCTGGTGGAGGAGGACTTCCTCGGGGGCAGGGGTCCCGGACGCCGCTCTCCGGAGCACGAGCATCCCGTCCCGGAGGAAGGCGGCGGGAGCGTCTCGCCCCTCCTTTTGAAGTGCCTCGGGAATGGCCTCAAGGTCCGCCGCGAACCAGCAGCGGATCCCTGGGGCGTCCCCCGGCAGATGGCGGACCGCCTCCACTTCGGCGTTCAGGACCCATCGGCTCTGTGGCGAGGCGTTTTGGAAGAGCCGGGCCTTGTCGGCGTAGTAGGCCTCAAGGCTCGGGTAGCGATCCAAGTGATCAGGCGCCAGGGTGGTAACGACCCCAATGACCGGGGTCAACGTGTCGATCCCCGCTAGTTGGAAGGAGCTGAGCTCCAGGACGAACCATTCCGGGGGTGGGACCAGAAGAGCGAGCTCCGAGGCCGCAGGCGCCAGCTCCGTGCCCACATTCCCCCCCAGCGCCGCCCGGAGCCCCGCCGCCGTCAGAAGGTGTGAAATGAGGGCGGCGGTGGTGGTCTTCCCATTCGTGCCCGTGACCGCGATCAGTGGACCCGCATAGTGCCGGGCAGCGAATTCAGGTTCCGTGACGGTGCGGACCCCGCAGGCTTCGAGCTCCCGCAGGACCGGCGCATCCGGGGGGATTCCCGGTGAAACCACAACCACACCCGCCGATGCGATTCGCGCCACGTCGTGGGTTCCCAGGTCGACTCCTGCCCCCAGGGCACGGAGTTCTCCTGCACGGGCCAGAGTGCCGGGGTCGGTCTGGAGATCCGAGACATAGACGTTCTCTCCTTTCTCGAGTGCGAGGCGCGCGGCGGCATCTCCGCTGGCGCCCAGGCCCAGGATCGCTACGCCGGTGCTCATCGGATCTTCAGGGTGCTGAAGGCGAGCATGGCGAAGAGGATCCCGAGGATCCAGAAGCGCACCACCACCTTCGTCTCGGCCCAGCCGAGCTTCTCGAAGTGATGGTGAATGGGGGCCATGAGGAAGATCCGCCGACCGGTCCCGAAGCGTCGGCTCGTGTACTTGAACCATCCCACCTGCAGCATGACCGAGAGGGCCTCCAGGACGAAGACGCCCCCCACGATGAGGAGCAGGAATTCGGCCTTCAGCAGGATGGCCATGACCGCCAGTGCGCCCCCGAGCGCCAGCGACCCGGTATCGCCCATGAAGACCTCGGCCGGGGGAGCGTTATACCAGAGGAAGCCCACCGCTCCTCCCGCCAGCGCCGCCGCGAAGACGGACAGCTCCCCCGCCCCCGGGAGGTAGAGGAGCCCCAGATAGGCCGAGGTATCCACCCGACCGATGAGGTAGGCGAAGACCCCGAAAGTGACCAGGGCGATGGCGCCAAGCCCTGCCGCCAAGCCGTCGAGCCCGTCCGTCAGGTTCACGGCGTTGGACGATCCCGAGACCACCAGAGAGACGAAGACCACGTAGGCAGGCACCCAGAAGACGGCCACCCACTGATCGAAGAAGGGCACCATGGTCCAGGTGGCCGGCACCGGATGGATGGGTTGGAGCACCAGGAAGAGACCCAGAAGGACCCCGAAGGAGAGCTGCCCCACCATCTTGTAGCGGGCAACGAGCCCCCGGGGTCGGCCCTGCACCACCTTCAGGTAGTCGTCCATGAACCCGATGCCCCCCATCCAGAGGAGGGCCAGCAGGGAGAGCATGACGTACCAATTGGTGATCTCGGCCCAGAGAAGGGTCGAGATAGTGGCCGAAAGAAGNATCAGCGTNCCCCCCATGGTGGGGGTCCCAGCCTTCTTCAGGTGGGTCTGGGGTCCTTCGGTGCGGATCACCTGGCCCACCCTCAGGTGNCGAAGCCAGCGTATGGTGGCGGGCCCCGCCACCAAGGCGATGAGAAGCGCCGTGATCACCGCGCCGGCAGACCGGAAGGTGAGGTAGTTGAAGAGGTTGAAGACGATGTGGACGTCTGCGAACTGGGGGAGGAAATGGAAGAACATCAGACCTCCTCCTCCCTGGAGGCCCCCGTGGGCTCCTCCGCATACTCAGCCGGTGCCGATGACGTCTCGGCAGCTTCACCGGTCTCCCCGGCGAACACGGCCTCGAACGCGGGCACCAGTGTCTCAAGCCGGATGCCTCGGGATCCCTTCAGGAGGACCAACTCGTCTCCTCGGAGAAGGGGGAAGAGACGCTCCGGCACCTGGACAGGCTCCGGGACCGGTATGAGTTCAACCCCTTCCCGCACGGGATCCGGGATCGCCTGGGCCGCTTCGGCGAAGGCGCCCACCGCCACGAGCCGCTCAACCCCCGAGTCCAGGGCGTAGCCCAGGATCTCCCTGTGTAGCGAGGCCTCCTGAGCGCCGAGTTCCAGCATGCTTCCGAGAATCGCCACCCGGGGTGCCGGCCAGCGCCGGGACGATAGGGTGTCCAGCGCCGCCCTCACGGACTGAGGGTTGGCGTTGTAGCAATCCAGGACCAGCTCCATCGCCCCGATCCGCCGCCGCTCGCCTCGAAGTCCCGCAGGCATCAAGGCTTCGAGAGCCGGGACGGCCTGCTCCGGAGAGACCCCCAACTCCCGGGCCACTACCAGCGCCAGGAGGGCATTGGCGGCTCCATGGCGTCCGGGGTACCCGGGACGAACGGACAGATCTCCGAGCCGAAAGGCCATGCGGCCGTCGGCATCCATGTCCTGGGCCCTCCCCCGGTACTCCGGATCGGCATCGGAGCTCAGTCCCACCACATGCAAATCGTCCCGGAGTCGGCGAGCCGCCCTGGGAAGCTCCGGCGGGGAGTCTCCAACGAAGGCTCGTGCCTCCGGTCTCAGGTGGACCACCAGGGAAAGCTTCTCCTCCAGGACCCCCTCGAGACTTCCCAGCCCCTCCAGATGGGTCTCGGACACCGTGATGACCAGTCCCACGTCCGGCTCGGTGATTCGAGTCAGGGTGGCGATCTCTCCAGCCTCGTTCGTACCCATCTCCACCACCACCATCTCGGCATCATGGGGGATGGCCAGAAGCGTCAACGGAACGCCGATCCGGTTGTTCTGATTCGCCGGGGTGGCATGGACCCGGTATCGGGTAGCCAGCGCGGCCCGGATCATCTCCTTCACCGTGGTCTTCCCCGATGACCCGGTGAGTCCCACCACGGGGCCGGCGAAGGCCCGGCGACGGAAGCGCCCCAACTGCCCCAGCGCCACCAGGGTGTCGGGCACCCGGTAGAGGAGTAGGGGATCGGTTTCGCCGAGCCCCTCGGCTTCTCCGGTCCCGGCACCGGGGAGATCCAGGGACACGCCCTCTTCCACCACCGCACCTGCGGCCCCGGCAGCAACCGCCTCGGCGAGGAAACGGTGCCCGTCGAACCGAGGGCCACGGAGGGCCACGAAGAGATCCCCCGGTCTCAAGGCCCGGGTGTCGGTGGAAATGCCGGTGAAGCGTCGGGGCTGAGCGGGCTGGTTCTCCCTGGACGCTCCGGCTCGGGGTCGCGTCTGGGTCTCATCATCGAGCCCCAAGGCTCGACGCACCGATACCTCCGTCCATACGAAGGGAGCTGCCGCGTTCATCCGTCACCGCCCTGGGTCAGCAGCTCCCGAACTATGACGCGCTCATCGAAGGGTCGGGACTCTCGTCCCACCATCTGGCCCGTTTCGTGGCCCTTCCCCGCCAGGATCACCACATCACCCTGCTTCGCCTCCGCCAGGGCGAAGGCGATGGCTTCCCGTCGGTCGGTGATGCGGCGAGGCTCCCCTCCTCCCAGGTCCGAGCCCTCCATCCGGACCCCCGTCATCCCGGCCACAATGTCGTCAATGATGGCATCGGGATGCTCCGTGCGGGGATTGTCGGAGGTGACCACCGGGAGGTGAGCGCCCTCTGCGGCGACCCGGCCCATCTGGGGGCGCTTGGCCCGATCCCGATCACCCCCTGCCCCGAACACCAGGATGATCCGTCCTGGGTAGAGGGGGCGGACCGTCTCCAGGAGTCTGGAGAGAGCATCGGGAGTGTGGGCATAATCCACGATCACCGGGACCGGCTTCCGGGCCACGACCTCCAGGCGCCCCCGTGGCTGGGGAACCGTGGCCAACCGCTGGGCCACCTCCTCCAGCGACAGACCGCTCAGGAGGGCGGCCCCCGCCGCTACCAGGGCGTTCTCCACGTTGAAGGCGCCCAGCAGCGGGAGCTGCACCGTGACGACGTCGCCGTCCCAGGAGAGGGAGAAGCGGGACCCCTGGGCCCCGGACGTCAACTCATCCACCTCAAGGGCCGGGAGGACCGTCCCCGCCCGGGGCAGGTGTAGCTCACCCTTCCGGATGGTCACGGGAAGGAGGCGCCCCCCCGTCTCGGGGAGGGACGCCCAGTGCGGGTCGTCCGCGTTGACTACCAAGCCACTTTCGTTGGAACGCAGAAGGGTCAGGAGGTGGGCCTTGGCGTCCCGGTACTCCTCCATGCTGGGGTGATAGTCAAGGTGATCCTGGGTCAGGTTGGTGAAACAGGCCACATCCACCGGGATCCCATCCAGGCGCCGCTGTTCCAGCGCGTGGGATGAAGCCTCCATGACCACCGTCTGGACCCCCTGCCCGCGGAATGCCGCCAGGGTCCGAGTGAGGTAGACCGGCCCGGGGGTGGTGAGCCCGGAGGGGAGGGGGCGGATCTCTCCGTCCGTGCCGGTGACGCCCAGAGTACCGAGCCCCGCGGTCCGGGAATGGGTCCGGAGCAGGTGATGGACGATGCTCACGACCGTCGTCTTCCCGTTGGTCCCCGTCACCGCCACGACCTGGAGGTGATCCCCGGGACGGCCGAGAAGTTCGTGGGTGACCAGGGCGGCGGCCCGACGGCCCTCCCGGACCCGGATCTGGGGGAGGCCCGGCGCCTCACCGAACTCCTCCACCAGTGCGGCGGCGGCCCCCTTCTGCCGTACCACCGGGAGGAACTCATGAGCGTCCACCGACGTCCCGCGCCATGCCAGGAAGAGGTCTCCGGCCTCGATCTCCCTGGAATCCTGGCTGACCCCGGTCACAACGAGATCCTCCGGGACCCGTGCCTCCACGAGGAGATCCGCGTCCCGGAGGAGCTGGAGAAGGCGGGAGACGGTCACGGACGTCATGGGCGCCCCCCCGCCAGGATCCGGCCATTCTCCGACCCGCCCAGCAATCGAACCGTATCACCCACAGCCAGAAGGACGCCGGCCTCGGGATCGGTTGCCCGCACCGGTCCTCCGGTCAGGTCCCAGTGGACGTGGAGCCCCAGCCCGTGTAGACGTCTGGCCGCGACCCGGGGGGCCAGACCGTCCAGGGTGGGGACACGGACCAGCCCCGGGACACCCGGTGGGTCAAAGCCTGTGACCCCCGGGTCCCCGTCGCCCATATCCGGATCCACGCGGGAAGGCTGAGCTTCCATGGGGAGGGAGACGAAGCTGGGCAGGGGAGCCCCCTCCACCTCGCCTCCCCTTCGGAGCGAGCGAGTCTCCACTTCATGGCCACCGCTCCGAACACTCTCCTGATGCCGGGCCAGGGTGGCGAGGGCGCGTCGATCCAGAGGCGGAGAGTGGGCGGCCAGCACTGCCTCCATGGTGGCCCGGGTCACCGGGGCGGCGGTGGCTCCTCCGAAGAACTCACCCTGTGGCCGATCGAGCTTCACGAAGACCACCAGTTGCGGGTCTTCAGCGGGGAAGAAGCCGCCGAAGGTGGCAAAGTGCTCATCCTGGGCGTATCCGGCTCCAGTGTGGACTCGGGTGGTCCCGGTCTTGCCCGCCACCGAGAAGGTTGAGAGGCCGGCCCGTGTCCCGGTTCCGTCTTCCACGGCACCGGTCAGGGTCACGCTCAGCTCCCTTGCCACGTCCGGAGACACGACTCGCCGAACCGCCCGGGGCTCCCGATCTTCCAGGAGCTCTCCGTCGGCCCCACGGACCTCACGGATCAACCGGGGTTCCATGAGCAGCCCTCCGTTGGCCAGGGCTCCGTACGCCATGGCCAGTTGCAGGGACGTAGCCGAAACCTCGTAGCCGATGGCCAGGGAGGCGGAGGTCTGACGGGACCAGCGCTGAGGGCGGCTCAGTCTACCTGAGGCTTCCCCCGGGAGTTCGACACCGGTGCGGGCTCCGAATCCGAAATCCCTGAGTCCCTCGAACTGCTCTGCCGGGGTTAGCCGCTCTGCCAGCTTGGCCAGAGCGATGTTGGAAGAGGTGCGAAGGGCGTGGCCCAGATCTGTGTGCCCGATCCGCTGGACATCGGTCAGCGTCCGGCCATGGACTCTCCAGCGCCCGTCGCCGGTATCCACGGAGTCGGCCATGGTGGCCCTCCCGGTCTGAAGGAGGGTGGCCACCGTGAACGGTTTGAGGGTCGACCCGGGTTCGTAGGGTTGGGTGATGGCGGCCAGGGACCGGGGATTGCCGTCGGTGATGGACACCAGGGCAAGGATTTCACCGGTACGGGGGTCGGTGACGATGAGGTCCCCGCCCCGAGCACCCGTGAGAGCCAGGGCTTCCCGGAGGGCCTCCCCGGCGATCTCCTGAAGATCCAGATCGACGGTGAGAACCACATCGCCCCCTGGCCGGGGTGGCTGCACCATCCAGCTTTCCCCCGGGAGAGGCCGCCCCCTGGAATCCCGGGCCAGCACCTCCAGTCCGGGGGTGCCGCTCAGATGGTGGTGGAATGCCTGCTCCACCCCGCCCTGCCCTTCCCCATCTATGACCGCTCCGAGGATCCCCGCCAACAGGTCGCCGTGCGGCGCTTCCCGGCGGAGATCCCGCTGAACGTAGACTCCGGTGATGCCGGAGAGGGCCTCGCGGACCGCTACCGGGTGGCGCCCCCTGAGAGGCACCCAGCGTCGGTCGGTACGAAACGGGCGCTCAGCCTCACTCGCCGAGAGTCCCAGGGCGTCGGAGAGTCGCTTCACCACCGCCATGGTGTCGCGGACCTCGTGGGGCGCCACGCTCACCATGTAGGTCTCCATGGAGAGGGCGATGGGGACTCCGGAGCGGTCCCGAATGACCCCTCGAGCAGCCGGGACCTCGCCGGTCATCCGGTGTTGCCGATCCGCCTCCGCACGCCACTGGGCGCCCTGCACCACCTGGAGATCCACGGACCGCCAGAGGAGGCCGCCGGCCACCAGGACCCAGAATGTGAGCAGAAGGCGCCGACGCCCCGTGCCGCAGCCGGCTCCTCCGGACTCTCTTCCCCTGGATCTCATCACGGCTCCACCTCATCGATGAACCACACTGTCTCGTGCGCCATGGCCCGTCTCAGGCCAAGCCGCTCTTCCGCCTCCCGAACCACCCGGGAGCGGCTCTCCAGGGACTGGATATTCCTGGTCAACTCCATACGCTCCCCGTCGGCGATGGAGGTCTGGCGCTGGAGCTCCGCCACTTCGGCGAGAACGGCCCGCACCCGGGTCTGTCGCCATGAAACCAGGCTCAGGGCCAGGAGGAGGGCCGTGACACCCACCACTGTTACACCAACCCAGGCTCGCCTCATGAGCCCCGCCTCCAGGCCCGAAGCCGTGCGCTTCGGGAGCGTGGGTTCAGGGCCAACTCTTCATCTGACGGGCGGACCACCGAACGGGTGAGCAGCTCTCCCAGGGGCGCGCCGCGGCAGGTGCAGAGGGGAAGTTCGGGTGGGCATACACAGCTTCGACTCCAGCTCCGAAATGCCCGCTTCACCATCCGGTCCTCCAGCGAGTGATAGGAGATCACCACCAACACTCCTCCAGGGAGGAGCGCGTCCCGCAGTAGCGGAAGGGCCTGCTCCAGCGACGCCAGTTCGTCGTTCACGGCGATCCGCAGGGCCTGGAACACCCGAGCCTTGTCGCCGGCGTCGGGAGAACGCCGGTGGACCACGGTGATGGCGTCCAGCAACTGTCTGGCTCGCTCGAAGGGTTCGGTGCGCCGCCGTTTCACCACCTCCCGAGCCAGCCGGCCCGCACGACGCTCCTCCCCGTACTGCCGGAAGATCCGGGTCAACTCCCCCTCATCTTCCCTGTTCAGGATATCTGCGGCGGTCCGTCCTCCCCCTGCCGCCCCGCCCATCCGCATGTCCAGCGGAGCGTCGCCGGAGCGGAAGGCGAAGCCCCGAGCGTCTGCGTCGATCTGGCGGGAACTCACCCCCAGATCCAGAAGCGCCCCCCTCAGCGAGGGTCCCATCACCCCAGCTCCCCGTGCCGCCTCGTCGAAGCGCGCCTGGAGGAACCTCACTCTGCCGGACCACTGATTGAGGGATCGCCGCGCTTCCTCCAGGGCATCCGGATCGCGATCCACGGCCAGTACCCGCGAGCCCGGAATGTCCTGGAGGATGCGCGCGGCGTGCCCCCCTCCTCCAACAGTCCCGTCCATGATTTCCCCGGCATCGGGGCCATCTCGGAGGAAACGCACCACTTCATCGAGTAGCACCGGCACGTGATACCCACTCGAGCCCTCCATCAGCCGAAGATCTCGTAGACCGCGTTTTCCAACTCCTGGGACCCGTCTCCGGGAGCCGGCGCCGCGTCATCGAAGCGCGCAGGGTCCCAGATCTCGATCCGGTCCAATGCGCCGACCAGATACACGGCGCCATCCAGGTCTGCAGCCTCCTTCAGTCGAGCGGGAATCAGGATGCGGCCCTGCTTATCCGGTTCCACCTCCACTGCCCGAGCCGTGATCTGGCGCAGGAATCGGGACATGGCGGGGGCGTTCCGCCGGAGTTCCAACATGCGGGTCTGGACCCCCGCCCAGGCCTCCATGGGGAAGAGGGTGAGGTGGGTCGGCTCCCACTGGAGCAGAACGAAGCGGTTGTCGTCGACCCGGCGGCGGTAATCCGCCGGGAGACTGACCCGCCCCTTCTGGTCCAGTTGGTACTCGTACTGTCCGAGAAAGCCGGCCACGCATCCCCTCCGTGGGTGATTGTGGGGAAGAGTGGGTAAGAGTGGTGACCGCTGGGGGATATTATCGGACGCTTGGCCAAATGGTCAAGTCCGGCGGGTCGGGGGGAGGCTCGGGGCCCTCTGCCCACAGGTCCGTGGGACGATCTGCACCACCACTGAAGCAGGAAGCCCAATGGCCCCGGGGTTGGGGTGCCACACCAGGAGGGCCATACAACGAAAAGCGGGGCGCCGCGACCGAAGTCGCGACGCCCCGCTTGTTCTGCCCGCCACCGCGGGGTAGTCAGCCCCGCCCGTGCCGCCTCACCGTTACATCACCGGTTCCGGCTCTCCCGGGCGATGATGGCATCCTGGATCTCCACGTACTGGGAGATGGCGTCCAGAATGCTCTGCATGTTCTGGCCACTCCGCTGGGCGTAGCCTGCACCGGCGCGAACGTACTGAGCCGCCTGCTCGAAGATGGGCTTGGAGGCACGGGCAGACTCAAGAGTCTGGGGCTGCTGCACGGCCTCGGCCCGCAGGTAGAGGGAGTACCCGTGGAAGAAGTCCAGCTGCTCCCGCCATTCGGCGCTCACATCGAAGCCCTTGGCCTCCTCTATGAGCTCGATTCCCCGCTGGAGATTCTCACCGCTCTGCACGTAGTTGGAGAACCCGTAGCTGAAGATCATCCCGGAGAGCTGGTCCGACCCCTGCTCACCAGCCTCCTCGGCGGCACGGAGCGCGACGATGGCGTCGTCCACGCGCCCGGCCTGAAGGGCGAAGTTGCCCTGGCGCACCCGCGCTTGGGCCAGGTTCGGGTCGATCTCAAGAGCCCGGTCGAGGGCTGCGATGGCCGAGTCCACATCGCCCATGTCGTTGAAGGCGTTGGCCATCTGGCTCTGGATCTGGGCGTCATCGGGGTGGAATCGCGCTGCCCGCTCACCCACCCGAACCGCCGCCTCGGGCTCACCGAGCTGCCGGTAGGCCCTCATGGAATTCACCGCATAGCTGGACGGCGCCTCGGCTCCCCGCTCCTCGATGACCAGCTCGAGGGAAGTCAGGGCCGTCCGGAAGAGCTCCTCCACCTCCGGATCGATGGCCGGCGCGTCCCCATCCTGCGTCGCCGGCTGAGGCGCCGTGGACTGGAGGTTGATGGCAGCCCGGAAGGCGTACATCCCGAAGCGCTCGTGGAGGTCCAGATTGTCCGGCTCCTGCTCCAGGCCCTCCCGGAGGAGATTCATGGCGCCCAGATCATCCCCGGCCTGGGCCAGCTCGAAGGCCACCCGGTTGCGTACTGCAACGTTGTCCGGATTGATCTCCAGGAAGCGGGTGTAGTACTCCCGGGCCTTGTCGGTGTCGCCCAACTGCCCCGCCACGAAGGCGGCGTTGTTGAGGACATCGTCGTTGCGGGGGTCATCCGCCAGCAGGATCTCGAACTGGTTCAGGGACTCCTGCCACCGCTCCAACTCCAGAAGGGTGCGGGCGTAGGCGTACCGAGCCCCGTCCGAATCCGGCGAGAGCTCGACGGCACGGGAGCAGTAGTCCAGCGACTGATCCCAGTTGCCCGAGGCGAACTCGGCCTGGCAGAAGGCGACAGTCTGCACCTGCTGAATCAGCCCCTCGAAGGAGGTGCGAATCTGCATGGCGGCTCCGTCCTCATCTCCCTGGGCCACCCGGAAGGGCTCCACCGGGTACTCCTCACCAGCGGGCACCGTGAAGAAGGTGGCCGAGACCTCGAAGTCATCGCCCTCGGCGTGGTAGTACCCGCACATCACCAGAGGCACATCGATCTGGGAGGCGAGCTGCCGGGCTGTGATGCAGTCCAGGTCCCTGTAACGAAGGTCGAAATCCCGAGCCGCCCGGTCGATGTCCCGCTCGGACATGGCGACGTGGGTGTCGAGATCGATGAGGTCCCGAACATTCCGAGCCACCCGCTGCCCGAAGCGATCCCGGGAGTCGTCGGTGGGCTGGACATTCGGAACCATCACACGAAACCGCGATCCCTCCTGGGCATCAGCAGCCTGCGGCGTGACGGGCACCAGGAGGACGGCTGCCGTCGCGGCGGCGGCCAGAGTCACTCCAAGACGTTGAAACATGTTGCTACTCCCCTGCGTGTGGCCGTGGCAGGATGGGCGAGGCGATCTACACCACTTCTCCCGCCCACTGATCTAACAAAGGACCGATCCTAAGTGCCGCTCCCGCTCGGCGCAACATCCCGCCGAAAATTCCCCTGAATGCCTTCGGAGGAGCGAGCTCCCTGCCCTCTCCCCGTCCGCCGGCACCCTGGTCACAGGGCATTCACTGGATCGGTTAACCCTCATAAACGTGGGCGACCTGAAAAGGTCCCGAACCCCTCCCATTCACCTCGCTGCCGCCCGATCACGGGGAAGTGGGCGCCCCTCGAAGGCCTCGAGAGCGGCTCGCAACTCGTTGGAAACGCGCCTGGATCGGCTCTTTTCGTAGTCGTACATCACCATGGTGGTCTCACCAGAAGCCAGGAGGCGGCCATCACCCGAAAGTACCCGGTACTCCAGTTGGAAACTGGTACGGCCCACCTGAATGGTCCGGACCGACACCTGGAGGAGGTCGGGGTAGAGGATCCTCTGTCGGTAGCGGACGCGGGCCTCCGCCAGGATGTAGTCCACCTGTGACGGGTCTTCCACTCCTGTCACCCGCCGCCAGTAGGCGGTCCTCGCCTCTTCCATATAGATGAGGGCCTGGGAGTGGTGGGCATGCCCCCCCAGATCGATATCCCGGAAGCGAACTGGCACACGGTGCACGAAGCTGAACCCGGCGTCGCTCGGGACTGGATCCGGACACATGGCGAATTCCTCCTGGGTTGGGGTAGGGAGCCCTCTCGACCAAATTGATTCCGGCACCAAGCTCACCTCTCATGAACTCCCACCGCAACCGACCCGCTATCTCCGCCAACCTGGACGGCCGCCACTTCGACCTCGTGGTGCTGGGTGGTGGAACCATCGGCCTCTCCGCGGCCCGAGAGGTGCGAACCCGGGGCCTCTCCGTCCTCGTTCTGGAGAGGGATTCCATCGGTCGGGGCGCGTCGTGGGCAGCCGCCGGTATGCTCTCCCCCCTGGGAGAGGCGCTGGAGCCAGGCCCCTTCCTCCGCTTCGGCCTGCGCAGCCTGGAACTGTGGCCGACATTCGCTAGGGCCTTGGAGGAAGAGGCGGGAATCGGTATCGAGTATCGGGAATGCGGGAAGCTCCGCCTGGCTTATTCCGAACAAGAGGAGGCTCGCCTTCGCCGCCGACTGGCATGGGCACTGGCGCAAGGCTTCCCGGCCGATTGGTGGGAGCCCGCCCGGGTCCTGAAGGATCACCCCGGCCTTCGCCCTGATCTCCGCGGTGCCCTCTATCTGGAGCAGGACTTCCGGGTCGACAATCGGCTCTTGGTGGATGCCCTGCGACGGGCCTGCCTGGTTCGAGGTGTGGAACTCGCCGAGGGGTGCGAGGCGGCGGCCATCGAGACCGAGGGGAAGCGGGCACGGGGAGTGCGACTCTCCAATGGCCATCGGGTGAGGGCAGATCGGATCCTGGTTGCGACAGGCGCGTGGAGCGGCCAACTCGGCGGGCTACCCCACCCCCTCCCGGTGCGCCCTATCCGGGGTGAGATGGTGGCCCTCCGGCCCTCCACCGGGGGCGTGTGGAGGGCTGGGAAACCTGGTGTAGCCCCCGGTGTCCCCCGGGTTCTGGAGTCGGAGCGGATCTACCTGGTGCCCCGAGATGACGGGCGTCTTCTCGCTGGAGCAACCGAGATGGATGTGGGGTTCGCCAAGGGTCCCACCGTGGATGGCGTGATGCACGTGCTTCGGGAAGCCACCTCCCTCGTCCCGGCGCTTGAAGGGGCTCAGATTCTGGAGAGTTGGAGTGGATTTCGTCCGGGCTCCCCGGACGGGATGCCCATCCTGGGCGAATTTCCAGCGGTCGGGGATCTTTTCCTGGCCACCGGGCACTACAGGAATGGTATCCTTCTCACCCCGGCTACGGCCGAGGCCATGGGAAGGCTCGTTGCAGATGAGAGTACGACCGACCTGCCGGAGGCCTTCCTACCGGATCGGCTCTTCTGATCCACGGCTCGGCGCCCAGTCCCCACTGATCCCTGAATCAACCTGGAGTCACCCATGTCGCTCACGCCCTTTGTGCTGGCTGGAATGCTGGTCACTGCCCCTGGCCCCGTCGCAGACGTACCGGACCGGATCCTGATTCAGATCGACCCGGTCTGCGAACCGGTGGAACGTATGCCTCTGGAAGGACGTGCAAGTCCTTACGATTCCGTCGCCACCACGGTGGGGGAGGCCTCCGTGAAGGTTTGCTACGGTCGGCCCTCGGCCCGAGGCCGCACCATGATCGGAGGTGAGGCCGTACCCTTCGGACAGCTCTGGCGAACCGGGGCCAACGAAGCAACCATCCTCCACACCACCGGCCCCATCATGGTGGGTGGGGTACCCCTGCCCGCAGGATCCTACTCCATCTACACGATCCCTGGGGAGGATAGCTGGCAGGTCTTCTTCAGCCGATCCATCGATCACTGGGGACTCGCCATCACCGACGAGGTCCGGGGTCAGGAGGTAGGATCGGCCGAGGTGACCCGGCAGAGACCGGAGCAGCATGTGGAGACCTTCACCATCGACTTCCGGAATGGGGATGACGAGAGGACCCACCTGGTCATGGAGTGGGAGGAATTCCGCATCAGCCTGCCGGTGATTGGCGGCGGAGAAGGTTGACTGGGGAATCGGGCCTCCGTTAGCCTTTGGCGGTGGGGTATTGAGATCGATTCTCAACCGACCGCCGTGTCGCGCCTATACTTCCTCTCCGACCCCCGTTGATCTCCATGGTGGATTCCAGCACCCACCCGGTCATCAAGTTCGATCAGGTGACCCGGCGATTCTGGCCCGGCCCAGTGAAGGCGGTGGACGGCGTCTCTCTGGAGGTGCTCCCGGGGGAGATCCTCACCCTTCTGGGGCCATCGGGGTGCGGCAAGACCACCACGCTTCGCCTTATTGCGGGCTTCGAGATGCCCGACGACGGTACGATCTATGTTGGTGGCCGGGAAGTCGCCGGACCGGGAACCTGGATTCCCCCCGAGAAGCGGGGAGTGGGTATGGTCTTCCAGGACTATGCCCTCTTCCCGCATCTCACGGTGGGTGAGAACGTCATGTTCGGGTTGGACCGCATGGGACGGAAGGCTCGCCGGGAACGATCGAGGGAGGTTCTGCGGGTGCTGGGGCTCGACGCCTTCTTCCACCGGTACCCCCACGAACTTTCCGGTGGACAGCAGCAGCGGGTTGCCCTGGCCAGGGCGCTCGCCCCTGAACCGGTCCTGGTTCTCATGGATGAGCCCTTCTCAAACCTGGACGCCCACCTCCGGGACCAGGTGCGAGACGAAGTGGTGGGGATCCTGAGGAAGACCGGGGTCACCTGTATCTTCGTGAGCCACGATCAGCGTGACGCCCTGGCCATCTCGGATCGGGTTGCAGTGATGAACCAGGGGCGGGTTGAACAGGTGGGCTCACCCCGGGAGATCTACAAGCACCCGGAGTCTGTCTTCGTGGCCACCTTCGTGGGACGGACGAATCTGCTGCAGGGCCGGGTCCAGAATGAGAACGGGTGCGTTCTCACCGATTTCGGTTCCTTCTGTCGGGTCAACCGGTTGGGACTCCCAAACGGTACCAACGTCATGGTGTCGGTACGACCGGACGGTTTCGAGTGCAGCCCCCACGGCCTCCTCTCGGGGAAGATCCTCTCGACCACCTACACCGGGGCCCAGGTGGAGGCGGAGGTGGTCTTCCCTTCGGCGCTGGGGGGGGATCGGAAGCTTGTGGTCCACCTCCCGCCCTCGCGGAACTACCAGGCCGGAGAGGAACTCTCGTTCCGCCTGGTCCCGGAGTTCGCGTCAGTGGTCCGGAATTCCTGCCAGGGGATGGGACTCGCCGTTCAGGGAGGATGACGTCGGATCCGTCCCTCCCCCTTCTCCCACCACATCGGGCCCCCAGGGCTGCTCTGACCCCCATACGAATCCGCTGAGGGAACGACACGACACCGAAAAAACCGAATCCAGATTCGGTTTTTGGGGTCCTCTCCAAACGTAGTGCAGAGGAGGGGCCTGGGGGGGAGGTAGCGGAAAAGGGGGGAGCGGAACCGCTAGGCGGAAACCGCCATCTGCCCCGCGCTTACCGGACCATCTGCCGGATACGACGAAGCATGCCGCTGGGGGCTTGTTCGTGGATGCTGTTGGGGGGCATAGGCGCCCTTGCACGGCTCCCCTGAGGCCGTGCCTGTCCCACCAACACCGTCCACGAACGGCGGGGAGGGGGTGGCATCGAAGGCCCTCAAGGCTTGGCGGAAGGATGGGCCAATCCGATTCCTGACCGACCGAGAGCAGGTGGGAGTATCGCGGGAAGCACCCCCAAAAATAGAATCCAGATTCGGTTTTTGGGGGTCTTGTTCAATGCCCAAAGCACCAGAGCCCTCGGATAGGACCGGCAGTGCTTCGATGAGGTTCCCGCTGGTCGCCAGATCCCCAGCGATGCCATCTCAGTCCTTCGGGTCACGTCAGTGGGCGCTGAGGGATGAGGCTCCCGTTGGTCGCCAGATCCCCAGCGATACCATCTCAGTCCTTCGGGTCACGTCAGTGGGCGCTGAGGGATGAGGCTCCCGCTGGTCGCCAGATCCCCAGCGATGCCATCTCAGTCCTTCGGGTCACGTCAGTGGGCGCTGAGGGATGAGGCTCCCGTTGGTCGCCAGATCCCCAGCGATGCCATCTCAGTCCTTCGGGTCACGTCAGTGGGCGCTGAGGGATTCGAACCCCCGACCTCCTGCTTGTAAGGCAGGCGCTCTAAACCAACTGAGCTAAGCGCCCTTCACTTTCAGGCTTCGTCCGAACGGCCGTTGTCGGAGCCCGGTTTCCGCCTGAGTCCGGACAGGCTGAGCCCCAGCGGAATCAGGACCAGGTACCCGAGCATCAGGAGCAACGGTGCCGCAGTGATGGATCCGGTGGAAAGCACCCAGAAGGCAGCGATGGCCACGACCACCCCCACCGCCAGGACCACCCCCTGCACCGGGCCGAAGACCAGATGGGGATCCCGCTCCAACGTGGACTGCTGGCTCCGTTGGGCCCTGCGTCGCGGCGCCGGCCGCTCCGGTCGGCGGTCACGCTTTCGTTGACTCATGCTTCGATTCCCGGGCCGTGTGGAGACGAGCGGGTCCGGATCCGTCCTGCTCTTCCGGTTCCGAATCCGTCGAAGGGTACCGATCCACGAGGGTCCGGTCAACCGATGGGTCCTCCGTGTCCCCATCCTCCAGTGCACCGGTGGCATGGCCCTCACTCTCCAAAGACGGCTCACCTGCCGCACCCTCTGGTGGATCCGGCCGGCGCTCACCGGGAAAACCCCCGACCGGGGGTGCCTGCGGCGGATCCCACCATGCAGGCAGCTCCGGCACCTCCGAGGCTCTGAGCCGTTCCATCCGCTCCCGGTCCCGCTTCCTGCGGATCCGCCACAGTCCCAGCAGGGCAGCCCCGAGAAAGAGCCAGAAGAGGGTGGACTGCCCCAGCACCAGGAGGAAGCCGTAGCGCCGCTTCACATGCTCCGTCCACTGGCGCTCGAAGGTCCCGGTGGTGATCCCGAAGGTGGCCCGGAAGGCCTCCTCGAAGTCCCCGCCCTCCCGCCAACGGGCCAGGAAGACCTCCACCCCCCGGGTCCCTGATCCGGAAACCAGATATTCCATGGCTGAGGCCGCCAGTAGATAGGCGATCTCAGCCTCCGCGCGAGCACGTGGCCAGGAGAGGCTGAGGGAATCCAGCGGCGGTGCGGACCCTGTGGCGAGTTGCAACCTGAGGCGCCAGGCCTCCTCCACATTCCACCCCCCTGAAGACCACTGAGCGTACCCCTCGTCGAACCAGCGGGGGATCCTGAGCCCCCGCAGGTAGTCGTGGAGCCCCAGGTGAGCCCACTCGTGGCGGACTGTCCGGGCCTCGGCATGAAAGCCGTCCCAGGGGGTTCGATGCACCGGCAGTACGATCCGATCCAGGGCGGGAATGGCCACTCCCGCTCCCCAGTGGGGCGTGCGTCCACCGGTGAGGGCATCCCAACGTGCGTCGTCCGGGGTCAGGAAGATGAAGGCCCGGGTCGGGTGCGCCTCGGGGATACCGGGAAGAAGGGCATGCCGCTCCACCGTAGCCACAACACGCTCTGCCCGTGCCCGGTGCTCCGGCCAGTACACCACCCGCACCCGGTCCCGGAGGGCATCGCTCTCCGGCGCCAGCACCTCCGCCGCCTCGATTCCCGGCACATGCGATGGCCTGACCAGGGAGTCTGGAAGGAGTTCCCCACCGAGGGAACTCCCAAGGACGCTGCCGGCACGAACTTCCAGAGGAGACCGGGTCGGATCGGGCGCCGGCCCTCGACTCCACCCCAAGGTCGCCCCGGAGAGGAGCAGGAGCACAGCCAGAAGAAGGACCGGGATGGGCCCACCCCGACCGCGACCCGAAATCCACGTCGCCGGCGCCGATGACACGCCGCCTCCCGGTCAGGCCCCGGCCGCTGCGGCTACCAGCCCCAGATTCGTCCGCACGACCTCATTGTCGGGGTTCAGCTTCAGGGCTCTCCGCCAGAGAGCCCGGGCGGCGTCCATATCGCCATCTTCGTAGAAGAGGGTTCCCAGCCGCAGGAAGACCTCATCGCCCAGCTCCGGATTCAATCGAACCGCCCGCTCATAGTGGGCTCGGGCGCTGGCCCGATCTCCTCGACGAAGGGCCAGATCCCCCAGATTCCGGTGGGCCTGGGGCGGGGTGCCGCTCTCTCCCACGGCCCGGAGGTAGAGGGCCTCAGCGGTGGTGGGCTCACCCCGCCGTTCCAGAACGACGCCCAGATTCACCAGGATGGGGCCGGAGGATGGATGCCGGCTGAGCCCTTCCCGCCCGAGCTCCAACGCCTCCTCCGCCCTTCCGGCCATCTCTGCGGCCAGGACTGCGAAGGCGAAGTACCGTGCGCCCGGGACCTCCTCGGCGGGGAGGGCCTTCCTGTATCGGTGGAAAGACTCCAGCGCCTCCGACCCACGCCCCAGCTTGAGCAGGATCATCCCACTAGCCAGGGGAAGCTCCGGATCATTCACCCCGAGCTCTGCCGCCTGGCCCAGCGCCTCCAGCGCTTCCGGATACCGGTGCAGGAGCTCAAGCGCCAACGCACGGTTCCGGAGCCGGGGATAGCTGGGACCCGCCACCTCGCCCACCACATCCAGGTGGGCGAGGGCCTCGGCGGGTCGCTTCGTCCGGAGGGCGATGGACGCCAACCGATCCCGAGCCTCCGGATCCGAGGCCCGATGCTCCAGTACCTGGTTCAACTCCCGCTCCGCCTCTTCCAGCATCCCTGAGTCGTGGAAGGCACGGGCCAGCTCCAGATGCCCCTGGGCGGGTGAATCGGCATCCCCGACCTCCACCTTCTTCTTGGGAGCCTCCTCCACCTCCCGAGCGACCCACCCCTCCCTGGCCATCTCGAAGAGAATCCGGGAAACCTCGAACTCCACCGTGCCCAGGGTTCGCACGATCTCGTCCACGGTCCGACGGCCGTCCAGGAGATCCAGCACCGGCCGGTGCTCCGGCGTCGGCGCTTCCTCAGCCCCCTCCGGCGGCAGCTCCGCCAGCCGGAAGATGGCTTGATCCGAGGGTACGACCTGTCGGATCTGGGTCCACTCATCGGCCCGGCGCGCACCCTCCAGGAGAAGGTTCTGGACCGGGATGTGCACCTGCGCCGGGATGTGGGCGTCGGGCGTGACCCCGCCCCGGAAGTTGAAGGAGCCCTCCTCCCACATGAAGAGACGGTAGACAGCTTCCTCCACCGTCACCGCCACATAGCGTTCCAGGTCCTGAGCTCGCAGGTCTCCCTCGTCCACCAGGATCCGGGCGTAATGCCGCTCTCCCGGATCACCACTTCGCTTCGCCCGCGCTCTGCCCAGCGCCGCTGGATCCACCACCTTGTTTCCCACCAGGAGGTCCGCCAGGCGGTCAGGCCGATTCAGGATCACAGCGTGGATGACCAGGCCATCCTCGAAGTAGATGTGCGCGAAGTTGGAGCGATCCGTGATGGATAGACGCCCGGTCTTCCGTCCCATGGCCAGAAGCTGGCAGATGTCCGCCAGCCCAACCTCAGTCAGCGCGCCTTCGATGCCCATTCACCCCGCCCCTGATTCGAGTACTCCTCCACGATCTGCTCCTCGATGATGGGCCAGTCCCAGATCACCCGCTCCCGCGACGGGCGCCAGCCTCCGTCACTCGCTGCCGGGTCCTTCGGGGACTCCCCGGAATCCACTTCCTCGGACGTACCGGCACCCGGCAGCGCGGTCATGGCGGCAAGCCTTCGAAGGAGTTCCAACTCCTGCTCCGACGCCCCGGCGCCGATCCCCGGTGATTGGGGACGCCTTGTGGAGGGGGGGGAAGGGGTGGTGGGCACCGGCTCACTCGCCGTCGGTATCCCGGGCGAGGGCTCCGATTGGGGCCGGGCCGGAGCCTTCCCCAGATCCACAACGAGCCCTCCCTCGAACCGGCTCAGCAGCCGGTCATCCACCTTCTCGATCTCCGATGGAATCCGATCCGCAACCAGGAAGATCCGGGCATTCCGCCGCTTGAGGGCCTCGAAGAGGTGAAAGAACTCGTCCTGGGCCCGCTCCATCATGGAGAGTTCATGGACTCCATGGAGAAGAAGCACGTCCACTGTCCACCAGCGTTCCCGCCAGGCCCCGGCCACGCCCCGGGCCAGCGCGTCGATGAACTCCTCGGCAAACTCCGCCGCCGAGACGAAGGCGACGCGTGCCTCCGGATTGCGGCTCCGGTGGCTCCGCCCCACCGCCGCCAGGAAACTCTGGCCCCGCCCCTGGGAGGTGGTATGGAGGAAGAGGGGGTTGTAGTCCGGGTGGTCCGCCTGAAGGAGCCGGTCCGCTGCTCGGATGGCCAGACGGGACATCCCATCCTCCAGTCGCTCCAACTCGGGCCCCTCCGGGATCGAGCCGAAAGGACGTACACGCTCCCGGGCCGACGCCAGGAGCGCCTCGGATTCGTCCAGGCGATCCGGGTTCCGGAGCAGGTTGGCCGCCGCCTCCGGCCAGGGGTTCCCCAGGGAGTCCAACTCCCGACGGATCTCCCGGATCCGGTCCAGGGCAGCCTCGAAGTCGGAGAGAGCGGCCTCCCACCCCTCGGGCTCCCGGGGCTGCTCCAGGAGACGGCGGAGTCGTCTGGCCTGGACCCCTTCCGCCTCCGCCGCCTCCGCCGAGGCTTCGAGCCGACGCCGCCAGGCGGGCGCCGTGGAGGCCTGGCGCCCGGAAGGGGGGGATGGGTCCGGCACCTGGATCCGGGCTCCCGGAAGTCCCTGGATCAGCGCCGGAAGCTCTTCCAACGAGATGGGGCGTCCCTCCAGTTCCTGAAGCACCAGAATCCGGTTGAGGGCTCCCTGCAACTCCCTGACGTTCCGGAACGGCGCCTTGGCCAACGACTGGAGTACCCCCTCCGCCAGAGTCGCCCCCCGCTCCTCCGCCTTGCGCCGGAGGATGGCCGACCGGGTCTCCATGTCCGGAGTCCCGATATCCACGATGAGCCCCCCGGAGAATCGATTGAGGAGCCGGGAATCCAGACCGTCGATCTGGGCCGGGGAGCGGTCCGAGGCCAGAACCACCTGGCCCTCCCTGGCCGTGATACGGTCCAGGAGGCGCAGGAGCATCTCCTGGGCCTGCCGCTGACCCGCCAGGAACTGGACGTCGTCCAGGAGAAGGAGATCCAGATCCCGGTAACGGACGTCCAGCGAGGCTTCCGAATCCGACGCGATGGCGTCCGCCAACTCGCTGATGTAGAGCTCCAGGGGTTGGTACCGGACGGTACGCTCCGGATAGTGCCGCGTGCAGTGGTGGGCAATGGCGTGGAGGATGTGCGACTTCCCAAGCCCCGAATCCGAGTACAGGAAGAGCGGGTTGTACCCCTTCCCCGGGCTCTCCGCCGCCCGGCGGGCTGCTGCCGCAGCCAGTCGGTTTGCCGGGCCCACCACGAAGCTGTCGAAGGTCATCCGGGGATCGAGATCCATCAGGCGTCTCCCGGTTTGGAGGTGGAGGCGGTCTCTCCGGAGAGGCGGCTCCGAGCCCATCTCGCCACTCCCGCCAGATCCGGGGGGAGTGGAGCTTCGAACCGAAGTTCCTCCCCCGTCACCGGGTGACGGAAAGCTAGACGATGGGCATGCAGAAACTGGCGGGGGGTCCGCCTGGCCAACTCCCGGGCGAACTCCCGGATGGAGCCCCCCATCCCCCGCTCCCACCCGGCACCGTAGAGCTGGTCACCCACCACCGGGTGGCCGAGGTGGGCCAGATGGACCCGGATCTGATGAGTCCGCCCGGTCTCCAGTCCAACCTGCAGGAGTTCGGCGGCCGGCCAACTTTCCACGACCCGGAGGTGGGTCACGGCCCGCCGTCCATCCGCGTGGACCGCCATCCGGAGGCGGTTCGAGGGATCTCGGCCGATGGGGGCGTCCACCCTCCGGGGGCTCCGGTCCAGATGTCCCCACGAAGCAGCCAGGTAGAGCCGCCGGATCTTCCGACGCCGGAGCAGGTCCTGGAGGGCCTGATGGGTCTGGTCGTCCTTGGCCACCACCAGGAGCCCGGAGGTATCCCGGTCCAGGCGATGCACGATCCCCGGTCGGAGCCGGCCACCGATGCCCGAGAGATCCCGCACATGGTGGAGGAGGGCGTTCACCATCGTCCCGCTCCGGTGGCCAGGAGCCGGGTGCACCACCATCCCCGCCGCCTTGTCCACCACCAGGAGGTGGGAATCTTCCCATACGATGGACAGGGGCAGATCCTCGGCCTCCGCTGCCACCGGCTCGGGCGGCGGCTCCTCCAGTCGCACCTGATCTCCGGGGGTGAGGGGCTCGGCCTTCCGGGGCACCTCACCATTCAGGAGAACCTGTCCCTCCGCCACCAGCCGGGCCACCCGGCTACGGGAGAGCCCCGCCTGCTCCGAGACCCAGACGTCCAGGCGAAGTCCTTCCGCCTCATCGGGAACCCGAAAGGTCTTCACGCTCGGTTCCCCTGGGGCGCAGCCTCGGACGAGGCCGGTCTGAGGAGGATGCGCACCCTTTGACCATCCACCTCATCCTCCAGCTCCGCTTCCGCCGCGAAGTCGCCGTCCGCTGCGGCATCATCCCCCACGGGAACGTCTCCGTTCGCCTCCCCCGACGGAGCCATGTGAAGCGCCAGCGCCAGCGTCTCCCCTGCGATGAAGTCGCGGAACCCCTCAACCGCACGCGCAACCCGGTCGGTCCCCTCCACCTGCAGGTGGATCCGGTCGGTGATCTCCAGGCCGGCGTCCTTCCGGAGACGCTGGATCCGGTTCACCAGCTCCCGGGCCATCCCCTCGGTGAGGAGGTTCTCGGTCAGGACCGGGTCCAGGGCGGCGGTGAACCCATCCTGGGAGCGGACCACGAGCTCTCCCTGGGCCTCCCGCTCCACCGCGAGCCAATCGGCCTCCAGGGCTACCGACTCTCCGGCGACCTGGATCAGAACCTGCTCTCCGGCCGAGAATGCTGCGAGCCGATCGGGGGCCAGAGCGCGGATGGCCTTCGCCGCCTCCTGGCTGTGACGCTGGAAGCGCGGCCCCAGGACCCGGAAGTCGGGCCGGGCCTTGAGGGTCACCAGCGAGTCGGCACGATCCAGGAAACGGACCTCCTTCACATTCAGCTCGTCCTTCAGTACCTCCACCACCTCGTCCCGCGGCGCCCGGCTCCCCCGGGGCAGAACAGCGAAGAGGGTAGAGAGGGGCTGCCGCACCCGGATCCGGACATCCTCACGGGCCGCTCGACCGGCGGAGACCAGGACCCGCACCCCCGCCATCTCCTCTTCCAGCTCCGGGTCCAGGAGTGAAGCATCCGCCTCGGGGAAGGGCGCGAGATGCACACTCCCATCATCGCTCAGGGCCCGGTGCAGCCAGTCCGAGAAGAAGGGGGTAGCCGGAGCCGTCAGCCGTGCCACCGTCACAAGAGCCTCCCAGAGGGTTCGGAAGGCGGCCCTGGCATCCTCGGGGTCGGTGTGGCCCCAGAACCGGTGCCGGGAGCGCCGTACGAACCAGTTGGAGAGGTCCTCGTTGACGAATTCAGCCACAGCCCGGTAGGCCCGGGTGGGCTGGTAGTCCATCAACTCCTCTCCCACCTCTCCCGTGAGACGGTGGAGCCGCGACAGGAGCCACCGGTCCAGGAGGGAGCGGTCACCCGCGGCAGGGTCGGCCTCCGACGGTCTCCACCCCTCCACCCGGGCGTAGAGAGCGAAGAACCGGTAGGTGTTGAGGACGGTGTCGAAGAACTTGCGACTCGCCTCCTTCACACCCTCCGGATCGTACCGCTTGGCGGCCCAGGGGCTCGAGACGGTGACGAGGTACCAGCGCAGGGGGTCTGAGCCGAACTCGGCAATGGCGTCCCATGGGTCGACCGTATTCCCCTTGGACTTGGACATCTTCTGCCCATCGGCGTCCAGGATCAGGCCATTCACCACCACATTCCGGTAACTGGGGCCCAACTCCAGCATGGATCCGATGGCCAGGAGGGAGTAGAACCACCCACGGGTCTGATCCAGGCCTTCGCAGATGAAGTCAGCCGGGAAGTGCTCCCGGAAAGCCTCCTCGTTCTCGTGGGGCCAGTGCCACTGGGCGTACGGCATGGCACCGGAGTCGAACCAGACATCCAGGACCCCCGGGTCCCTCCGCATGGTGCCCACCCCGTCTGCCGCCGGCCAGGTGAGCTGATCGATGAAGGGGCGATGGGGATCAAAATCGTCGGGAAGTCCACCGACCTTTTCCGACAACTCATCCAGCGACCCGATCCACTCTACATCGGTGGGGTCGGCGTCATTGACCCAGACCGGAAGCGGGGTGCCCCAGAACCGGTCCCTAGAGAGGGCCCAGTCCACATTGTTGGCGAGCCACTCACCCATCCTCCCCTCCCCTACCTCAGGAGGGAGCCACCGGATCTTCCGGTTGTTGTCCAGCATCACCTGCTTGAGGCCGGAGGTGGCGGCGAACCAGGAGTCCCGGGCCATGTAGATGAGGGGCGAGGAGCATCGCCAGCAGTGGGGGTATGAATGGGCCTCGCGTCGGATCCTGAAGAGGTGTCCCCGCTCCTGAAGGGCGCTCACCAGAATCGGGTCCGCATCCTTCACGAAGGTGCCCCCTACCAGCTCCACCTCCGGCTCGAAGCACCCCGTATCGTCCACGGGCCGGAGCATGGGAAAGCCGTGGCGCTTGCCGGAGGCGTAGTCGTCGGCGCCGAAGGCCGGCGCCATGTGGACAATGCCGGTCCCGTCGGCATCGGAGACGAACTCCTCTGGCACGACCCGCCAGGCCTGCTCCGCCTCTTCCTCGGATACAGGGACCACCTCCAGGGGTCGCCGGTAACGACGGCCAACCAACTCTCCCCCCCGGTAACGACCAAGGATGGGGGTGTCGGGCCCGAAAACCGCCTCCACGCGGCTCTCGGCCAGAACCACCCTTCGTCCCTCCCAAGCCACCTCGGCGTAGTCCAGGTCCTCTCGCACCGCCAGCGCCGCGTTGGAGGGCACGGTCCAGGGCGTGGTGGTCCAGACCAGGAAAGCACGGTCACCGGGGTCATCTTCACGGCCTGCGTCGTCCAGCCAGGGACAGAGGAAGAAGAGGGACGGATCCTCAACCTCCTGGTACCCCTGGGCCACCTCGTGGGACGAGAGGGTCGTCCCGCAGCGGGGGCAGTAGGGGACGGACTTGTGTCCCCGGTACAGAAGTCCCTTCGCCGAGAGCTTCTTCAGGATGGCCCACACCGATTCGATGTAGGGGGTGTGGAAGGTGACGTACGGGTTGGAGTAATCTAGCCAGTAGCCGATGCGCTCGGAGAGCCGCTCCCACTCCTCCTTGTAGGTGAAAACCGACTCCCGACAGACCCGGTTGAACTCCTCGATCCCCAACCGCTCGATCTCGGGCTTCCCGGAGATCCCCAGCTTCTTCTCCGCCTCGATCTCCACCGGGAGGCCGTGGGTATCCCATCCGGCGATGCGGGTGACCCGGTGTCCGGTCATGGCCCGATGACGGCACACCAGGTCCTTGATGGTCCGGGAAATGATGTGGTGAAGCCCCGGACGGCCATTGGCGGTGGGCGGCCCCTCGTAGAAGACGAAGGGCCTTCCCTCCCGGGTTGCCTCCTGTGTGCGGCCGAAGAGATCGTCTTCGCGCCAGCGCTCCAGTAGAGACGACTCCAGGTCGATGAGCGAGTCGGGGACGTCGGGGTAGTGCATGGGCCAGTGGTTGAAGAAAGCGGTGGGTGGTATCGGGGTCGGCGGCGAGACCGGGATCAGTCAGGGCCCCGCGCGGGAGACGGCTCCTCTTCCGGCTGGGCCCCGCCCGGCAACGCATCCTCCGGCTCGTCCGGCGTCGGATCGTCGGCGTGCACCTCTTCCGGTTGGGGATGGAGCCCGAACGCCTCGTCCAGCGCAGGGTCGGAGCCGCCCTCCCCTTCCAGCGTCGGAATCAACTCGCCCTCGCGCCCCTCCTCCAGCGCCAGGGCGTCCAGTTCGTCCTGGAGGAACCGCCTGAATCCCCGAAGGAATCGGCCACGGCTCCGTTCAAGCTCCTCCAGTTCGCCGTGGAGGCGCTCCAGGGCTCGGCGGGCCTGCTCTTCCCTCTGATGGATCCGGTCTTCCATTTCCTGGCGAAGCTGTTCCGCCCGGGCTTCGGCCTCCCGGAGGACCAACTCCGCTTCCCGCCGACTCTGCTCCTGGATCTCCCGCCGGAGCTCCTGCGCTGAGACGAGGGCCTCCTGCACCGCTCGCTCCCGCCCTTCTTGGGCTTCCACCTGTCGGCGGAGGCGCCCCACCTCCTCCGAAAGGTCCCGGTTTGCCTTCACCAGCTCCTCAAGCCGCTCCGCCGCCAGGTCGAGGAATGGATCCACATCGCCAGGGTCGTAGCCGCGCATGGCCTTCCGGAAATCCCCCTTCTTCTTCCGGACATCAAGCGGTGTCAGGTCGATCATGTCGCTCGTTCTCCCAGGAGCACGGTCCCCAGTCGGACCATGGTACTGCCCTCTTCAACGGCGATCTCGAAGTCGTTGGACATCCCCATGGAGAGCTCCGTCCCTGAATAGCCGGAGGCCCCTGCCAGTGCCTCCTGGTGAAGCTCCCTGAGACTCCGGAAGGTACGCCGGATCCACCCCTCGTCTTCGGTCAGGGGTGCCATGGTCATGAGTCCGCGCACGTCCACACCGGAGAGCGTCATCAGATCCGGAAGCGCCTCCCTGAAGCTCTCCGGGGTGAATCCGTACTTGGCATCTTCGCCCGACGTGTTCACCTGAACAAGGACCGGCACCGGCGCCTCCCCCTCCGGCAAGGTCCTGTTCAGGCGCGCCGCCAGCTTCGTGGAGTCCAGGGAGTGGAGGAGGTCGATGTGACCTGCCAGCTGTGGTGCCTTTCGGCTCTGGACGTGCCCCACCATGTGCCAGCGAACCCTGGAGTCATCCTCAAGCTCCGCCCGCTTCCGATCCAGTTCCGCCACCCGATTCTCCCCCAGGTCGGGGATTCCGGCGTCCAGGACCGCCCTGAGCGCCTCCAACGGATGGCCCTTGGTCACGGCGACCACCCGGATCTCACCAGGGGATCGCCCGGCCCGACCGGCAGCTTCTTCCAGCCGGGCCCGGATTCCGGGAAGTCGTTCGGCAACAATGCGCTCGTACATGAACAGTAATGTTAGGTCGGAATGGAGGAAGGGGAAACCACACACGCACAGATGCGTTGAGCCCCGCGGGCCGCCATCGCGACCCACGGGGCTCAACGAACCCAAATGCGCTCAGATGCTGAAGATCAGCGCGTCTGGAAGGTAATGGGGATCTGGATCCAGACCGGCACCCGCTGGTCCCGGTTCAACGCCGGGGAGAACTCGAAGGCCTGGGCCACCCGCTCCGCTGCCTGGTCAAGCGCAGTGTGCCCGGAACTCTCGGCCACCAGCGTGTTCTGCACCACCCCGTTCTCGTCGATGAAGAAGTGCATGATCACCGTGCCGCCGATCCCGGCGTCACGAAGGGTGGAAGGATACTCCCGCTGCAACACCCGGCCGATCTCATTCCGGTTTCTCACCTCCGGCGCCACGGTGAAGGGCGTGAAGGTGGGCTGATCGCCAACCCCTGCCTGTGACTCCGTGGGAGGCGGCGGGAGGTCGTCGGGGAGGTTGTCCTCGAAGGTGGTCGGCGCGATGGTCACGTCGTCGTCGATCATGGCCTCGGAAACCACCGGATTGGCCGGCCGCTGGATCTGCTCCGGCGGCGGCGGAATCTCGATCTCCGGAGGCAGCTCAATGGCCTCCATCTCCTCCATGGCGAACGACACGTCAGCGGCCCGAAGGGTGGGCCAGAACGCCATCACGGCGAAGTGGACGACGACGGCCGCCATCATGGAGCCCCAGAACCAGGAACCGAAGGACTGCTTCAACCGATCGTTCGCGGTGTCGAAGGCATCCAAGGGGGCACCGCCCTTGGCGGGGGTCTGTGTTGGTTCGCTCATATTATCGTCTCTCCCTCATCATGCGGCGCTCCAGGTCCGTGGCAAACACCACGTAGATGGCACCGGCCTGCTGAATCTGCCTCTGTACTGCGTCCACATATCTGTACGGGGCCTCGGCGTCGGCCCGGAGCGAGATCCGGAGCCTGCGGCCCGACTCGACCCAGCGGGGGGCGACGAGTTCGGACACCACGTCGAGGGGCACGAGTCGGTCGTTGATCCAGATGTCGCCGTTCCGCTCGATCCAGATGTACATGATGTTGTCCCGCGTCTCGTCGATCTGCTGCGTGGCCTCCGCCTCCGGCCATTCGATGGGCCGGTCGGACTCCGTCCGGAAGACGGTGGTGACCATGAAGAAGATCAGGAGCAGAAACGCGATGTCCGCCAGCGACGAGGACGGGATCTGGTCTGAGGCCTTGGACTTTCGCTGCAGCCCACCTCCACCTTTCAGCGCCATGGATCAGCCCTCTCCCATCTGGAGTGAGATACGTTCGGCATTGGCCATCTGGAGGCCGTCGAGAACTTGGATCATGTAGCGGTGAGCCGCATCCGGATGGGTGCGTACACCGGCGATGAGGTTCGGGTTCTGCGCCACCTCGGTCCGCCAGACCTGCTGGATCTGATGGGGCCGGTGGAACGACTCGTTCTGGCTATCCCCGCGCCGCACCCCCACGGTACCATCGGGATTGATGGTGATGTGGAGGATGTTGCGCTGGGAGATCTCCACCTCTTCCTGCTCTTCCGGCAGCACGATTGGAAGCCCCCGATCCTTCGGGAACACCGTCGTCACCAGGAAGAAGATGAGCAGGAGGAAGGCGATGTCCGCCATGGAGGCGGAGGGGATCTCATCGCTCACCTTCGACTGCTTTTTCAGAATCGCCACTCTACGGCTCCTTGCGTCAGATCCTGACTGGGTTCGAGTCCTTCTACAACCGGCTGATCCGGTAGGTTCCGGTTTGCCGCCGGCTCAATTTCCAGGCTTGCCCTTCCGACCGGATTCGTCGGCGGTCGGTGCCGGCGGGCTCGCCGGCTCGCCCCGCGACGCCTGGCTCGGCGTCCGCCCAGCGCGGGCGGCTCC
>SL_3KL_010_SEDDRAFT_10000498_pt1 | contig 32325 bp, 33 predicted proteins | sample SodLakKL_010_SED_2_FD_10381 | JGI IMG/M metagenome (IMG submission 10381)
CGTTGAAGGCGATATGATCTTTACAGAACAACATGTCAACACAGAACGAACCGTTTACCTGATCTCTGATGATGACGGGGAAAATGAAGAGACACAAGAGGCCTGGATCAAGCGGAATTTCCGGAATCTCTTTGAATCGGAGCTGGAGGGGTGGTACACCGACCCCGATCTCTGGCCCAAACCTCGCACACTCAATCTGTTTCATGAATGGTTCGTCACGGAGTTTCATACGGTGATTATCGATACTGTGGATGAGCCGCTGTTTGATGATGGGTTTTGAGAATAATACTATAACATTTCATATATGGTATAAATACCATATCTTTTAATTCAAATATGAAATGTTATGAATAGAAAGCGACCCATATTACTTCCCAAACATGAACGAATGCTCCAGCAAGTCGGAGAACAGTTCAAATTGGCACGGTTACGAAGAAAATTGAGTGCTGAACAGGTCTCTGAACGTGCAGATATTGGTACATCAACTCTCTGGAGAATAGAGAAAGGTGATCCCGGTGTGGCGCTGGGGAACTACTTTCAGGTTCTAACCGCTCTGGGGCTGGAAAGGGACTTCTTAAAACTGGCTTCAGATGATGAACTTGGGAGAAAAATTCAGGATGCTGAGTTGACATCTAAAAAAAGAGCACCGAAAAAAAAGGGTGATTCGTAATGGCTGCAGATCAGCAAAGAAAAGAGATACTGGTCTATTCGCATCCATCCCTGCTGCAGGAACCGATACTGATGGGAACGCTTAGTGCAACAGTTGTCAGAGGAAAAGAGATCTTTGCGTTTGAATACATCTCCGATTTTTTAGAATCAGATTCAGTGTTTGAAATCGACCCAAACCTGAAGTTATATAAAGGTCCGCAGTACCTCAGTGAGGAGGAGCGAAATTTTGGAATTTTTCTGGACTCCTCTCCCGACCGATGGGGGCGGGTACTCATGGAAAGGCATGAAGCAATGAAAGCCCGATTAGAAGAGAGGCCCCAGCGAAGGCTGATGGAATCGGATTACCTGCTTGGTGTATACGACGAAACGAGAATGGGGGCACTGCGTTTTAAAACAGATAAAGACGGGCCATTTTTAGATGATGATCCGGCACATCCCACCCCTCCGATGACATCACTCAGGGAATTAGAGCGTGCTACGAATGAGCTTGAAGACGATACTTCACTGGATGACAAAGAGTACGTAAAACGATTGTCGCTTTTGATTGCTCCGGGATCATCCCTGGGTGGAGCCAGGCCAAAGGCAAGCGTCATTTCAGAAGATGGTCACTTATGGATCGCAAAATTTCCCAGTAAAAATGATGAATTCGATGTCGGAGCATGGGAGTTTTTGATCTATAAACTTGCACTGAAGTGTAAGGTCGATATGGCAAAATCAAGGGCTGAAAAGTTTTACTCCGATCAAACCACCTTTATGACGAAGCGTTTTGACAGAGATGAGAAGGGTAATCGGCATCATTTTTTCTCTGCGATGAGACTTCTTGGTTATCAGGATGGGGCGGACGCCCAGGCCGGGGTAAGCTATCTTGATCTTCTTGAACTCATCATCACCAGGGGCTCCAATGTTGATTACGATACAGAACAGCTCTGGAGACGAATTGTCTTTAACATTTTGGTTTCAAACACGGATGATCACTTACGTAACCACGGCTTTTTTCTGAAGAATCATGGACTTACACTTAGTCCGGCCTACGATATCAATCCAAATCCAAAAGGGTATGGTTTGAACCTGAATATTGATGAGAATGACAACCGCCTTGATACGAAAATTGCCCGAAGTGTCGCACCGTTATTCAGGCTGTCTGATGGTAAGGCCGGCGAGATCATAAATGAAATGAAGCATACAGTATCCGGCTGGAGAGCAGAAGCTGAAAAGTTACATATTTCAAGGGCAGAAATGGAGCGGATGGCACCTGTATTTATTCAATAGCCAAAAGTTGTCCTGGTGGTTTTTAGTACCATATATGATTAGCGCGATAGTAAAGATGGGGCTCATGATCGGATTATGAAATTGTATAGATGGATAGAAGCGCTTGTACTTATATAAATATATGCGATACGATCCATCTTAACACATCAGATTTACAACGCTCCGATAATTCAGATCGGAAGTATGATCGTTTTACTGTAAAGCTTTTCGAGGAGTTGAATTTCACCGAACATGGTCAGCATGATTAAACAACTTGTGTCAGGAAGGAGTTTATCAGGCATTCATTATGTCTGAATGAAGATCATCAAGTGAATCGCTGACGATTGAAGAAATATTGAATATTGGTTAATAAATATAACACTATTTCCAGCCCAGTCATGGTCATTAGTGACCACAACTGATTGATGCCATTTACTTGTCAATTATGCGTTCAACTGTTTGTACTAATACACAAAGTGCGTCACTTGAATTTGAAACGGTTTTATAGTGAAAAATTTTACTTATAGCCACAAAACCCAATGAAAAACCATTTCTATCTATTCTCTACCGGGTATTTGCGCAAAATCAACAGAGAACAAACGTGTGTTGAAACCGAACGTTTCAACTTTTTCAACAAAGTTTGGTACTTTACGATTAATAAATAATTCCAATCTACAAGGACAACAGATATGATCATCGGAGTACCCAAAGAGATTAAAACACATGAAAACAGAGTATCGCTTCAGCCAGGGGGAGTGTTGCAGTTTATAAGAAACGGGCATGAAGTGCATTTACAAAAGGGGGCAGGAATCGGAAGCGGCTTTCATGATGAGATGTACAAAGAAAGTGGCGCAACTATCGTGGATGATCCGGATGAAATTTGGTCCGTGGCGGATATGATTCTGAAAGTGAAAGAACCCATTACTGAAGAATATCCCAAAATGAGAAAGGGACAGATCATCTTTACCTATTTTCATTTTGCTGCCAGCAGAGAACTCACCAAAGCGGTTGCGGATTCCAAATGTGTTGCAATTGCATATGAAACTGTTGAAAAAGCAGATGGCACGCTGCCTCTTTTGGTACCAATGAGCGAGGTGGCCGGGAGGATGGCTACCCAGGAAGGGGCAAAGTATCTGGAAAAGCCAACCGGTGGACGCGGTGTGCTGATGGGAGGAATTCCTGGTGTGCCCCCCGCAAATGTTATGATACTGGGAGGCGGAATTGTCGGCATCAATTCAGCTAAAGTTGCGGCGGGCATGGGTGCAAATACAACAATACTGGACCTAAGCATTCAGAGGCTCCGGTACCTGGATGATGTGATGCCTAAAAATGTACAGACAATCTATTCTTCGGAAAGTGCTATTCGTAATCTTTTGCCTCAAACGGACCTTGTGATAGGTGCTGTTCTGATTCCCGGTGCAAAAGCACCAAATCTCATAAGCCGGGAGATGCTCAGCCTGATGCGTTCCGGGACCGTAATGGTTGATGTAGCCATCGACCAGGGGGGATGCTTCGAAACTTCCAGGCCAACTACTCATGCAGATCCTATCTACATTATCGATGATGTTGTACATTACTGTGTTGCAAACATGCCGGGTGCTGTTCCTTTTACTTCAACTCTCGGGCTTACCAATGTTACTCTGCCATACGCCCTGCAAATAGCCAATAAAGGCTGGAGAAAAGCAATGAAAGAAGACCCGGAGCTTAAGATGGGCCTCAATATAGCCAACGGGAAGATCGTGTATAAGGATGTTGCCAGAGCATTTGATATGGAATACACATCTATCCAGGAAGTCTTTTGATCATTGACCGCTGACGTTTGATTCACTCTTACTTTTTTCCGCCGCTGGAAATATTGCTAAATTAATTTATAATTATTGGAGATCAGAAATAATTTGTAGCGTTTTTACCTTTTACAGCGTAACAGGTAGAAACGGGTATGTTTTGTCCGCTGCAGAATGAATCTGAATTTCAAATAAAATATATTTTTATGAATGGAAGCTCACGGATTAAAATTCCTGTCGGTTCACCGGTTTTATTACAGTATTCATTGAGTCCGTTGTCCGGTAAGAGTGCCTTCAGAAGTTCAGAAGGTATCAATTTCTTTAAAAACACAAATCAAAATGAACAGCAGTCAGCTAAAAGAACGATTAAATAACAGATCAGCAAAAGATATTCATATCCGGTCAGGCAGAATTAAAGCCAGGAAAAGCCACGCCGAAGAACTGTTCCTGATCCTGAAGGAAGCCGCTGAGCGAATGCAGACCTTGAATGGCAACATTTTATATCTTGTCAATCGTGAAACGGAAAACCGGGAGATGATCAACACATTTGAGCTTTGGGAAAGCAGGGAGCATCATAAACATTCATTGGCAAACAGCGAGATTATGCTGTTATTCACGAAAGCCCTGATGCTGGTGGAAACCACCGACCTGGATCACAAATAGCAGGTTAAGGACGATCTCTATAAATATACCGTGGAAGTAACCCGTCGGGTTAAGATGGTTCTGGACCATCACCTGGCGGGTATGTAACTGTACGGTACACTTGCCTTCGATGATTTTTCTAAAGGTCAAAGTGATCTTGACCTTCTGGCTGTAACAAAGAATGAACTGCCGGTTCAGACATTAAATTCTGATTATTGTGAAAACTATTCTGACTAAAACTCGCAGAATCGATTATTGTTTGATTGTATCACGGCTGATCAAGCCATATTTTGCTGGCATCAGTTTTCAGGTAAAACTTTACTTGTGTGAGAATCACTAACTACTGTACTAAGGGCAGGGCCATATTTAATTTATAGAATGCTTTTTTTTGATAAAATCAATGGAAATAAAATCACTTCCTTATTCGGATTAACACTTTTTGGGGGATGAATAATGGATCAAAAACCAGACCGGTTTTCATATTTTGTGAGGTATCTTCAGGGTGCCAGTCTTTTTTTCTCGATTTTCGGTCTCTACTGGGCACTGGCGGGTACATTTGATCCGCTTGGAATATACGAAAGAGCGTTGGCTCAGAATTTTTGGCAAACAGATGTTCTGCCCGATGATGCAGCAGTAACATTCCGGTTTCTCCTGGGGCCGCTGGGTGCTACCTGTGCAGGATATTTTTTGATGCAGTTTTTTATTGCAACCTTTGCCTTTTCAAAACGGGAAAAATGGGGCTATTTTGCGGTTGTGATTCCCTTTCTTATCTGGTTTCTGACCGATTCGCTGGTCTGTTTAGTAATCGGTGCCTATTTTAACATCTATATCGTCAACATTCCCTGCCTGTTTATGATGCTGCCGGTGATTTTTTCCTACACCTACTTTCGTTGATAGTTTTTTTGAAGAAAAAACATTGCGGGTTTCCCCGTTATGTAATCGTTAGTATCACACTACTTCACTTAACAGGTAAGAAATGGAAATTTAGGGTTAACTCCTGTCTCTCAGTTCTGAAACTGAACATGATTGCACAATATCATTTCCGATAAAAAATTTGGTAAAGTACTGTTTAAATAATAGAATTGATCTCTATGAAAACGTTTAAAAAAATTCTGCTTGTTCTTCTGGGTGTCTTTTTAACACTCGCAGTAATTCTGATTGTGAATACCTTTCGATTGGGGCATACACAGATCGAACCGGGAGAATTGATGATTCTGGAAGATTGGGACCGGGACACTATGATCGACCGGTTCTCACGATCTCTTCAGTTTCAAACTCTCAGCAGTGACGAAATAAAGAGGGATACCTCTGAGTTTTTGGCATTTCTCGATTTTATTGAGGAAGAATTTCCGCTTGTGCACGATTCTCTGGAAAGAACCCTGTTTGGAGAGCTTACTCCTCTCTACTACTGGGAGGGTAGCGATCCGTCACTGGATCCGATTATGCTGATGGGACACTACGATGTGGTGCCTGTTGATTCCACTGATATCGACGGCTGGACCTACGAGCCGTTTTCGGGCCGGGTTGCTGATGGATACATCTGGGGTCGAGGGGCTATTGACAATAAAATCAATGTGATGGGAATTCTGGAAACGGCGGAATATTTACTGACAAATGCCTACCAGCCTCAGCGAGGGATCTATTTTATGTTTGGTCACGATGAAGAGATCGGTGGGAGGGATGGTGCCCGTGAAGTAGCCAGGTATCTTCAGGATCGCAATGTAAACCTTTATTTTGTTTTGGATGAAGGTGGCGCTGTTCTTATAGATGCCCTGCCTCTTGATAAACCTTCGGCTCTGGTTGGGATTGCTGAAAAAGGTTACATCTCTCTTGAACTGATTGCCAGGACACCAGGGGGTCATTCATCCATTCCGCCACAGGAGATGGCTATTTCGGAATTGAGTAAGGCAATTGTTAAACTGCATCAAAACCAGTTTCCAGCCAGGCTGGAAGGTACAGCGGTAAAAATGTTCGATTCAATCGCTTCCAAATTTCCGCTTTCTTTCCGTCTGATATACGGAAACCGGCGGGCAACCAGTGGATTGCTCAAACGGGCGCTTCTATCAGATTCCGGTACCGCTGCTATGGTTCGGACAACCACTGCCCCCACAATGCTGAGAAGCGGTGTGAAAGACAATGTACTTCCAAATGAAGCAAGGGCTGTGGTAAATTTCCGTATTTTACCCGGCGACTCCTTTGAAACCGTAAAAGAGCATGTGGAAAATTTAATAGACAGCGATAGAATTACCATCCGTGAATATGCATCTTTTCAGATTCCTCCTTCGCCTGTGTCCGGTATTGACGGATCAGCCTACAGAATTCTTCAACAGACGATCATGGACCGTTTCCAGGATGTATATGTTGCCCCTTACCTTGTTATGGCCGCAACCGATTCAAGATATTTTACCACTTTAACCGATCAGGTATATCGCTTTACTCCATTTATGATGAGTGTTCGCGGGATGGAAATGATTCACGGAACCAATGAAAGGATTCGGGTTGAAGACTATGAAGGAGCAATTGATTTCTATCATCACCTGATTCGGATGAGTACGGAATGATTCTGTTTTTTTGTGGGCAATAAATCCAATTATTAAGGGATGATCTGCAATTCTCACTAATATATCTTGAAGGATTTATTAATTATTCCAGGCTATAATCTGTATTTTTTAGAAAATCTAACTGACGAAAAAAAATAAATAAAACTCATTATGAGCAAACGACAGTACTGGCTGATGAAATCGGAACCGGAAGCTTACAGCGTTGATGACCTGAAACGGGACGGAAAGATTCGATGGAGCGGTGTCCGAAATTATGAAGCAAGAAACATTATGCGTGACAAGATGAATGTGGGAGACCGTGCTTTCTTCTATCACTCAAACGTAAAACCTCCCTGCATTGTGGGTGAGATGGAAGTTTGTACGGTACCATACCCCGACCCGCTTCAGTTCGATCCAGACAGTAAATACTTTGATGAAAAAAGCAGTGAGAGTGATCCGAGATGGCACCTCGTGGATGTAAAGTTCATCCGGAAGTTTGAAAACTCTGTAACACGCGATATGCTGAAAGATGCAGGTTTATCCGAAATGCAGCTCTTCAAACGAAACCGGCTTTCCATTACTCATGTTGAAAAAGAGGAGTTTGAAAAAATTCTGGAACTTGCCGGCTTGGAGCCGTTGGATTGATTTCGAAAGAATAAAAAAAACCTCCTGTTCTGAAAAAGGGCAGGAGGTTTTTTTATTCGATTAATTTGTTGCGATAGACAGGTCAATGATCAGTTGAAAAAGAAGAAGAGAATTCCCGCAATCACAATAAAGTTGATAATACTGAGCGGAAGCAGCCTGGACCAGCCAAGCTTCATTACCTGGTTAAATTTGAATCTGGGGATTGTCCAGCGAACCCAGATAAACAGGAAGACAAAGAATACGGTTTTTGCCGTGAAAACCGACACATCCAGAATTCCTTTTGCGAGAGGAGACATTTCAGGCAGCCAGTAGCCCGCGAAGGGGAGATGATAGCTTCCGAAGAAAAAGGTGACCATCAGCATGGAGTTAATCACCACGTGCATATACTCGGCCAGGAAAAACATCCCGAACTTCATTGAACTGTATTCGGTGTGAAAACCACCCACCAGCTCCTGTTCAGCCTCAACCAGGTCGAAAGGAGTACGGTTACTTTCGGCAAATGCTGCAATAATAAATATCAGGGCACCAAGCGGATTCAGAAATACAAACCACCAGTTTTCCTGGGCAACGGCAACATCCACAACGCTGAGAGAGCCAACAAAAATTACAACGGAAGCTACAGCCATTCCCAAAGGAAGTTCATAACTGATCATCTGTGCTGCGGCTCGCAATCCTCCCAGAAGGGAATATTTACTGTTAGATGCCCATCCGGCAAGAGTAACTCCGTAAACTCCGAGAGAGGCTACGGCCAGCAGATATAATACTCCTACGTTGATGTCAGTGGCATACAGCCCTTCACCAAAGGGAATTACAGCAACCGTCATAAGTGCAGTAATCACCGGAATAAGTGGTGCGGCAGTGTGCAGAAAACGGTGACCTTCAGTGGGTGTTACATCTTCTTTCAGCAGAAGTTTAACCACATCTGCCAGCGGCTGAAACAGGCCAAGCGGCCCTACCCGGTTCGGCCCTACCCGGTTTTGAATAAATGCAGCTACACGCCGTTCAGCATAAACGGTTATAGCCGCTGAATTTAACAGCATGAACAGTGCCAGGCCAAGTACAATGAAAGATGTTGCGGTTACTTCTGCCATCCCCTAATCGGTTATATTAAAAAATTATTTTCTGCTGTTTCAGGTATCCGGTTATTTATCCCGTCCTATCTGAAATTTAAGCTTTGGTTATTTCTTTTGATTTGATTGAAAGCTGAATTCCGGACTGTTCATCCATCACAGGGTAACTGACCCCTTTGAAAGGTTCAAGCGTTTCTGCTATCTCTTCCATAATTTCACGCCCTTCGGTCAGTGTGAGATCCAGCCCGCTGCTTTTTGCTGTTTCACTGATGAACCTCCATAGCGGCAGACAGTCAATTTTGTTTTCTTCGGTTACCCAGTTATCAAAATTGGTGCCGTAGCGGTCCAGGCGCCCTTCAGACATTTCAAGATCGAGTCGCCGGTTCGTGTATCTGATCTCTTTTGCACGGTATGTACGCTGTATGCGCCCGTCTGTGTTTACGTAACTTGCTGCATGTTCGGCGGCTGTTGTAATCGGAATTACAAGGTCAGCCGTGTTGGTGGTTTCGGAGTGATTTGTAGCGAATGCGATTACAAATTTGTCCTCAAGATCACTTTCGGAAAGTAAAGCCCGGTCGATCAAATGATCACTGAGCAGAACAACAAGTTCAGCTTTTTTTATCTCTTTTTTGAGTGATGATCCATCAAGTTCGGTGAACCCAAGCAGACGACACCCGTTGGTATTGGGTGCCTGATCATCGGTAATTAAAAATCCGTCACCGGTTCCTTCTTCAATGTGAGGTGTGAAAACGGGTTGTTTAAGGCCAAGCAGATTTGTGAACTTGCCAAGTGAGTAGTTCTCTTCAACGGATGCGTGCGGACTGCCAATAAAAAGTATTTTGCTGTTGTCAGTCTCCTCAATCTGTTCCGTCAGCGTAGCGATTGCGTTATTCCAGGAAGAGAGAATCTGCTCGCCTTCGAGTTTTTGCTGCGGCCTTGAAATTCGGTTTTCATTAAAAAGTTTATATGCTTCTCTGCTTTCGTCCGGGATCCAGTGGTCGTTAACATCGCCATTAAATCGGGGTGTAATTCGCAGAATAAGGTTATCACGCGTCCACAAATCGATATTACATCCTTTTCCGTTTGTAATGTCGATACTTGGGGTCTGGTTCATTTCCCACACGCGGGCCTTGAAGCGGAAGTCGGCTGATGTTAGTGCACCCACAGGACAGAGGTCTACCGTATTCAGTGAATAGGGATCATCAAATTCAGTACCGGGAGCTGTAATCGGGTAATTTTTATCTCCTCGTGATGTGATAGTAAGCTGATGGGTTTTGCTGATTTCCTCAGTAAAGCGTGTGCATCGGGTACAGTTGATACATCGTTCGGCATCCAGAACCACGCGCGGCCCGAGCTGAACACGCTTCGGTTTATGAACTTTTTTCACTTCAAAACGGCTGCCTTCCGGACCATATTTGTAAGTCTGAATTTGAAGCGGGCATTCACCGGCCTGGTCACAAATCGGGCAGTCGAGCGGGTGGTTGATCAGAATAAACTCAAGATTATCTTTTTGTGCCCTTCTTACCAGTTCATCGGTTTCCTGTGTATGCACAACCATGCCGTCGGCAACATCAATATTGCAGGCTGTTTGTAATTTCGGAAACCAGCGGATCACTTTTTCGCCGTTCTGATCGGTTTCATAATTTCCGGTTTCCCGGTCTTTCACAAACTGGCCAACTTTTACCATACACTGGCGGCAGTTTGCCGGGATCGACATTGAAGGGTGATAACAGAAAAACGGAACCTCTTTACCCAGGTCCTGGATGAACTGCAACAGTTTGTGCTGTCCTTCAAATTCGTATTGCTGACCGTCAATAATTACTTCAGGCATCTTTCGATATATTATTTATGATTGGTGACTGATGGCTTTTTATGAAGCTTTAATCACCTTTTTGCAATGTTTTTCTGGATGTTATAAAAATTGAAGTGTGCTCGATAGTTTCAATTTTTAAAAAGTTCAACCAGGTTATTTGGTTTTAATCCTTAATCTGTCAACGATTCCAGCCATCATTCAGATTCATCAGCTTCTGGAATACCCATTCATACTCAAGCTATTACATGTACTTTCTTTTTGCATCTTGCTTCAAATTCGTCACGAAAACGGTTGATAGTGTATCGAACAGGCCAGGCAGCGGCATCAGCGAGAGCACAGATAGTTCGTCCCTCCATTTGTGTGGTGAGATCGAGCAGCAGATCCAGATCTTTCACCTCACCCTCACCATTCTTAATTTTTAGTAAAATCTTTTCGAGCCAGCCGGTTCCTTCACGACAGGGTGTGCACTGTCCGCAAGATTCGTGATGGTAGAAATGGGCAATTCGCCAGAGTACATCCACCATATCGGTATCTTCATCCATTATCACCATTCCGGCGGTTCCCACCATCGATCCGACTGTTCTGAGAGAATCGCTGTCCATCGTAATTTCGTCAAGCTGATCGGCACGTAAAACCGGGGTAGAGGATCCGCCGGGGATCACCGCTTTCAGTTTCTTGCCGTTTCTCATGCCTCCGGCTACATCGTTTATTAATTCCAGGACGGGCACTCCGCTTGGCAGTTCATAAACACCCGGCCTTTTCACATGTCCTGAGATTCCGTACAAAAAAGCACCGGGATGGTTTTCGGCACCCACACTTTTAAACCACTCTGCACCCCGGTTGATGACAGATGGAACATGAGCCAGTGTTTCGATATTGTTGATGGTGGTTGGACGTCCCCATAGCCCTTTTTGTGCAGGAAATGGCGGCTTTACACGGGGATAACCGCGTTTACCTTCCAGGGATTCAAGCATGGACGTTTCTTCACCACAAATGTAGGCACCGGCGCCGTATGTTACATAAAAATCGACACTGTAACCTGACCCTAAAATATTTTTCCCGATGTAGCCTTTTTCATACGCATCGGCAATGGCTTTTTCCATCATGTCGATGTACGCTTTGTACTCTCCGCGGATGTAGACGTAAATTGTGGTAATTTCCATCGCATAGGCAGCAATAAGAGCGCCTTCGATAAAGATGTGCGGATTGTACTCAAAAATCTTGCGATCTTTAAAGGTTCCCGGTTCCGATTCATCACCATTGCAGGCAAGATATCGGGGGCCGCCGTCGGCCGGAGGCATGAATGACCACTTGAGACCGGCGTTAAACCCTGCGCCGCCACGTCCGCGAATATTGGCTTCTTTCACCTCATTGATCACACTTTTCGGATCGGCCCATTTCTTCTTGTCTTTCAAAATCGATTCGAGCGCTTTGTAACCCCCGTTTTTTACATATACATCAATCTTATCCAGATCTTTGATGTCAGGGATGATAACAGGTTCGTAATTTTTCCAGTCTGCAGTGCTCATGATCGCTTAAATATTCTTTCGCCGTGGCATTCCGATTTTTTCGTACTCAGGCTCTTTGCCCTCCTTAAGGTCGTCGAGCAGCTTGTCTACTTTTTCAGGAGTAAGGTGATTCACATATTTGTCATTGGTAACCTGAAGCATCGGGGCATAACCACAAGCACCGAGGCATTCAACCTGATTCAGTGTAAACATTCCGTCTTCGGTAGTGTTGCCGGTTTTTATGCCGAGTTTCTTTTCGAGATAATGCAGAATGTCGTATCCGCCACATAGCTGGCAGCTCAGGCAGGTGCAGACATCCAGTACAAATTTTCCCTTTTCCTCTTTGTAATACTGGGTGTAAAAAGTGGCGACCCCATGCACGTGTGCTTCAGGCAGATCCAGCGTTTTGGCCACCAGCTTTTGAACCTCAGGCTCTACATGGCCAAACCGTTTTTGAGCTACCCAAAGAACCGGAAGCGTGGCAGGCATCACTTCAGGAAACTTCGCCTTTATTTTTTCAATTTCTTTTAAATCTTCTTTTGTGAATTCGTATGCCATAATAATTATTTGTCAGCTTCTCCAAGTACAGGGTCTACACCACCGATGATCACTACCGTATCTGCCACCATTTCGCCATCCAGAATATCTTCAAGTACCTGAAGGTTGGTGAATGAGGGAGCGTTAATTTTCAATCGCCAGGGATGGCCTGTTCCATCACTTTGAATGTAATATCCCAATTCACCTTTCGGGGATTCAACCGCGTGGTAGCATTCGGCGCCTTCAGGTGGACAAATACCGGTATCGGTCATCATAAAATCGTGAATCATGCCTTCCATCGAATAATAAACTTCATCTTTGGAGGGATAAGCCTGCTTGGCATTATCGGTGCGGACCGGGCCTTTTGGTAATTTATCGATGCACTGCTTGATAATGCGGATGCTTTCGCTCATCTCTTCCATTCGCACATAATAGCGGGCCAGATTATCGCCCTCAAGTCGTGTGGGTACTTCAAATTCGACCTCATTGTAGCGTGCATAGGGAGAAAATTTTCTCACATCCAGAGCAAATCCCGATCCGCGAAGCATGGGGCCGGTTGCCCCGATTTGAAGAGCATCTTCGGTTTTAAGTACTCCTACGGCTTCATTTCTGTCGAAAAAGATGCGGTTTCTGTCGAGCAGTTTGTGGTAATCTTTAAGTTCTTTAGGGAACATTTCAACAAATTCCTTGATGGAACCCATCGCTTCATCTGTAAGATCATTGGCCACACCGCCTATTCGGGCATGTGAAATAGTGAAACGATGGCCGCCGATCCGGTCCATGATATCGTATATTTTTTCACGCTCTTTGAACGTCCAGATAAAAAAGGAGATCGCTCCGGCATCCATCACCATGGTGCCAAGCCAGAGCAGGTGCGATGAAATCCGGGACAGTTCACAGCCGATCATTCGGATGTAGTGAGCGCGCTCGGGTACTTCTACATTTGCAATTTTTTCGACCGCGGTGCAAAGCGCCACATTATTGCTGTAGGGCGACAGGTAGTCCATGCGGTCTGTATAGGGCATGAATTCCTGGTAAGTTTTGTTTTCAGCAATTTTTTCCACGCCACGGTGCAGATAACCGATATCAATTTTGGTTTTTTCGATGGTTTCACCGTCAAGCTGCAAGACCAGGCGCAATACTCCGTGAGTAGCCGGGTGCTGCGGACCCATATTCAACACCATTTTTGTGGTTAGCGGATCACCGTCGTCCAGCTCCTCAATCGTTGTGTGTTTGTCTTCAAGGCTCTGATAAAGCTTCTTTTGATGCTCTTTGAAGAACGTGGAATGTACTTTGCTTTGAATGTCCGTTAATTTCATAAAATAAGCCTTCTAATCAGTCTCCGGGGTTGTACTTGGCAGTTCAATGGATCCGGGTATCCCGAGCAGTGGAAACTCTTTCCGGAGGGGATAATACTCAAAATCTTCGGGCATGAAAATTCGGCGGTGATCCGGGTGATTTCGGAACTGAATGCCAAACATATCATAAACTTCGCGTTCATTCCAGCTTGCCGCTTTCCAAACCGGGGTTGCAGAGTCAACCTCTGGATTTTCTTCATCGCAGCGTACCTTCAGAAAAAGACGGACCCTGTCGCGCAGATTCAGAAGATTATAAACCACTTCAAACCGCTCATCGGATGTATACCGGTCGATCCCGAAAACATCACTCAGATAGATAAAATGAAGTTCACTTTTCAGGTGGTTGCAGATTTCAATCAGCGAATCAGCTTCAATTCTCACAAATGTATCGCCCGATGACTGGTACACTTCTATTATTTTATCGGGGAATGTTTCTGTAAGGTTTTTGACCGTTTTTTGAAGGCCTTCAGAAAGGTTTAATTCGTTGCTCATAGAATCAGGTATCAAGCATTACAGAGTGCTCGGTTTTAATTTTGTCCTGGATTTTCATCAATGCATGAATCACAGCGTCTGGCCGGGGAGGACATCCAGATATGTAGGCGTCAACGGGGAGGAAATTGTCGGCTCCCTGAACAACACCATAGCAGCGGTGCATGCCTCCTGTAGATGCACAGGCACCCATTGCGATGCACCATTTTGGATCAGGCATCTGGTCCCAGATTCGCCGGATAGCGTGCGACATTTTGTAGGTGCACCATCCGGCCACAATCATTACATCGGCCTGGCGTGGTGAAAATCTCATGACTTCCGAGCCGAAACGGGCCACATCATATCTTGGTCCGGCAAATGCCATCATTTCAATAGCACAACAGGCCAATCCCATCGGCATCGGCCAGGCAGCATTAGAGCGTGCCCAGTTTACCAATGAGTCCATTCTTGTTGTTAAATACCCTTGTCCAAGTGCGCTTTCTAAACCCATATTATTTTGTAATTGCCTCGTATTTAAATTTCTTCAAATCCCAGTCTAATGTGCCTTTTTTCAGCGTATAGACAAGGCCGATAAACAGTATTACAATAAATACAACCATAGCCATAAACGTTCCGGTTCCGTGGTCCATAAAGCGTACGGCCCACGGATAAAGGAAAACAACCTCAAGGTCGAACACGATAAATTCCATAGCCACAAGATAAAATGCAATAGAATAACGGTCTTTGGCTTCACCAACCGGATCCATACCGCTTTCATAAGGTTTTAATTTGTTTGTGTTTGGCCGAAATGGGCCGAGCAGGCGGGATAGTGACATCAATAAGATGGCCAGTACAATCGCAACGCCCAATAAAACAAGTATGGGTATGTATTGTTCAATCATGAAAAAGTTTGCTGTTTTTAGACCGGCGGTAAATTACCGCCGCAGGCATGGAATGTCAATCTTTTTAAGGCAGGGAATATAGCAGTTCTTGAGAGCAAAATAGAACTGTTTTTTTGAAAAAATGAAAAAGGCCACTGCAACTCAGGTGTTGCGGAGGCCTTAGAAAATATTTTCAAATGGGAAAGTTTTCTACCATCCGATCCGTTCCCGCCTGGGTTCGGTTTCTTCTGAAGCGGGTGCATCGGGGATGATAAAGCCTGCCGGGGGTTCAAAAGCATCATAACTCCAGGGAGCATCAGGATCTTCAGTTACATTGTTGATAAATGTTCCCACAATTGGGAGTGCTGTACGGGCTCCCTGCCCGATACTGGATGGGCTGTTGGTCGGGAAGCGGATTCGTCGGTCTTCTCCTCCTACCCATGACCCCATTACAATGTGTGGCATCATGGCTACAAACCAATTATCGGCACTATTCTGGGTGGTTCCGGTTTTACCGGCTATATCTTGCTGAATGTTAAATTGATTACGGAGCCGCACCCCGGTTCCGTGATAGTTGGTTCCATCCGAATTGACCCCGCCGCGAACTACACCCCGCATCATGTCAATCATCATATAGGCAGTTTCGGGGCTGATCGCTTCCTGGCGGTATTCCGGGAAATACTCCACCAAAATATTTCCTTCCTTATCTTCAATACGAGTGATGGCGGTCGGTTCGATGTGAACACCCTGGTTAACAAATGTGGTATAGGCACTCACCAGTTCAAGTAGAGAGGATTCCGTTGTACCCAGTGCAATGGAGGGATACACCTGGGAGGGCATATTTATACCCAAATTACCAGCCATATCACTGATCATGCGGGCGGCAGGCTCAAGATCGGAAACACGATTGGTTCCGGGGGCACCGGCTATTTCCGGTAACAGGCGAACGGTAACGTTATTCAGGCTTCGGGCCAGAGCTTCACGCAATGGCACCATTTCAGGCCCTTCGGGAATGGATGGATCTTTGGGATTCCACATCCGTCCGCTCTGTTCAATAAAACTTGTGGGGTATTTAGAAAAACGATGGTATGGCATATAGCCGTTATCAATGGCCACTGCGTAAACAAACGGCTTGAAGGTTGAGCCGGTTTGCCTGCGTGATTGGTGAACATGATCAAATTGCTGGCTGCCATAATCGTGGCCGCCTACCCATGCCAGAATATGTCCGTTATTTGGATCTATAGCTGTGAAACTGGCCTGAAGTTTAGTTCGGGCGCGTTTTAGCGAATCCACAAAAGCCTCATCAGATTCAAGATGCTCAAACACAACCGACTCCTGGCCGGTATCAAGTTTAGAGAATGCGTTTTGATAGCGCTCACTTTCCCGGATAAAACTTCTTAAAAACTGAGGATATTGCTGCCACAACCGGTCCATATATTCTCCGCCGGGGGAGGTCCATTCACGCTCAAAGGTTCGCTGAAACTCATGGATTCGCTCTTGTACGGCACCTTCGGCATGTCTCTGGAGACGGGAATCGATAGTTGTGTAAATGACAAGGCCGTCTGAATAAAGATCGTAACCATTTTCTTCCACCCAGTCTCTTACTTGCTGTCGTACATACTCACCAAAGTAGCGGCTTTCACGTCCCGATCTGCTTGGAGGATTATAATTCAGCGGGATCTCTTCGAGCCTCAGGCCCTGGAATTCTTCATCGCTGATAAAGCCTCTTACCATCATCTGGTGCAGAACCACATTCCGCCGAAGCTGCGACCGTTCCGGGAAAATTCTTGGATTGTAAGCATAAACTGCCCTCAACTGTCCAATCAGTGTTGCTCCCTCGGTTACCGTGAGGTCACTTGCGGGTTTGCCAAAGTGGGTTCGTGAGGCCGATTCAATTCCAAAAGCACTGTTACTGAACTCTACAGTGTTCAGGTACATCTCAATAATTTCACGTTTGGTGTAATTAATTTCAATCTGAACGGCAGTTATCATTTCCCGCAGTTTACGGGTAACAGACACATCAAAACCGATATTACGGTAGAGGTTTCTTGCAAGCTGCTGGCTGATGGTAGAACCACCCTGAAATCGCTGACGAATCCAGTAATAAGGGAGGCGCATCAGGCTTTGGGAGTCGATTCCCCAGTGATTGAAGAACCGGTGGTCTTCGGTTGCAATCAGCGCATTGATGGCATTCGGCGAAATATTATCGATCGAAACGTAAGTTCTGTTCTCGATAAAGTAACGGTCCATGACCGCGCCATCACGGCTGCGAACCTCAGAAGCAATCGCCGTTCTCGGGTTTTCAAGCTCTTCAATAGAGGGCAGGCCCTGGAAAAGATAATAGACATATCCCGATACGGTAAAGGTGATCAGGACAAGCACAGCCACTGCAACAGTTAGTACATTTTTTGAAAGTGATGGAAATGATGCAGGAAGAAAAGATTTTTTATCCTTTTTTTTCTTTCCGTTTTTCTCTGCAGCAACTTTTTTACGGTACTCCGGATCGTTAAAGTACCGCTCCATATCTATATCATTGTTATCACTCATTGCAACACAGGTTCTGTACGATGATTTTTGAAAAGTTTAAACTTGTTTTTTTCGCCGTTCCATATAACGAGTTGTATCACATGATTGTTATATAGTGCAACGGTTTGATGGCGATAGAAGGCCCCGGTATTTATATAGGTACCGTACAAATTTGTTTCCATCCTCGGCAAATGATCATGCCCGGCTATAAGATAATGATAATGTTTCTTTTTCAGGATATTTTTTGACCATCGGTTCAAACGCTCCGGGTGCAGGTCATTTTCGTTGCGGGTGAATTCTGAAAATTGCTTCATCAGATGGTTTCCAGTGTCTCCTGAAAAGATATTTCGATACAACGAAATGAATGTTTTATTTCTGAGCAATTTGTGAAGAAGCGGACGAGGCAGATTCATTTTACGGTCTGCAAGGCCGTCACCATGTAAGAGCAGGATTTTTTGGGAGTCTATGGTAAAATCACGGTATTCATGTTCAACCCGGAAGCCCAGGCCTGCAAAGTGACCAAGAGTCCAGTTGTCGTGGTTGCCTGTGACGAATGTGGCCGGTTCAACAGTGTGGTTAAATTTCTCAAAACGATTCAGCAGTTTTTTACCAAGAGGAGGGGTGTAATCGGGGAACTCCATCCAGTAATCAAACAGATCACCCAAAATGTGTATTCCAATGCTCTGCTCTGCACAATAGTCAATCAGTTTGATCAGGGTATTTTCCAGCTGCCTGTTTTTTTCCTCTGAAAAGGCACCAAGATGGACATCTGATAAAAAGATATGCTGCATCAAAAGATAGCGGGGTTTATTTTTTTCGTGTAATGATGAAATCTACCAGGGCCTCAAAATCATCCAGACCTTTTACCACAGGAAGCGTTTTAAGCCTGTTCATAGCATCCGAAGAAAATTCCACCATTTTTTGTTCAGCTGCTTCAAGGCCCTTTTGTTCATGTACGAAGGCAACGATACGGTCAATATCTTTCTTGCTTTTCTTGCGCTTGCGCATCAGCCTCCGAATCAGGAGCTGTTTTGGTTTTGACGCACGCTCAAGTGCATAAATTAGCGGCAGTGTAACTTTTCTTTCTTTGATATCATTGCGTTTGGGCTTGCCGATATCATCCAGGCCGTAGTCGAACAAATCGTCTTTAATCTGAAATGCAATTCCGACTTTCAGGCCGATCTCTTTCATTTCACGAATCACCTGCTCATCGTCTGTTGTGGCAATGACTCCGCACTGGCAGCAAGCCGATATGAGGCTGGCCGTTTTTTCGGAAATAATCTGAAAATACCGCTCTTCTGTCATATTGAAGAGGTTGGATGTTTTCAGCTGACGGAGCTCTCCCTCACTCATCAGTCGAACCGCATCCGATAACACATGGAGAAGCTGGTATTCCTTATGGTCGAGAGCGATTAAAAGTCCTTTAGAAAGCAAAAAATCTCCAAGAAGAACACCAGCTTTATTTCTCCAGATTTTGTTGATACTCAGGAATCCGCGTCGCATATCAGCCTCATCCACTACATCATCGTGTATGAGAGTGGCTGTATGCAGCAGTTCAATCATAGTCGCGGCAATAAAACTTCGCTTGTCAACCTCCCCGAACATCCGGGCTGTCATAAATACCAGGGTAGGGCGAATCTCTTTCCCTTTCTGCCGCAGAAGGTAGTGGATTACCTGATCGAGCAGGAATACATCACTTCTGATTTCGTTTTTGAAAAATTTCCTGAAAACGGCAAGATCCTCCTGAACCGGTTCCGTAACTTCTGTCAGTGAATTTTTTCGTGTTAACACATTACTGTTTTTGAAAAGTACCTCGTGGGCCATTAGTATGAAATCAGAGTAAAATCAACAGTACAAAATACAAATTATACCAATTAATAATTTGCGCAATGCTGACGGGCTGTTTAGTTTATGATCGATAACGAAATCAACGATAAAATATCACAATTCATTTGAAAACAATAGCTGTTCTCACAAGCGGGGGCGATTCACCGGGAATGAATGCTGCAGTACGTGCCGTGATACGTTCTGCCGGGTATTTCGGATACGATATTTTGGGTATTCGATTTGGTTACAAGGGGTTAATGGAAGCTGACTTTGTGAGACTTCAATCTTCTGATGTTTCCGGAATTATTCAGCGGGGCGGTACCATTTTGAAATCGGCACGGTCTGAGGAGTTCCACGAAAAAGAGGGCAGGAACAGGGCGGCTGAGAATCTGAAAAAAGCAGGGGTTGAAGCACTGATCACAATTGGAGGAGACGGTACTTTTCGCGGAGCTACACTCCTGGCACAGGAGCACGGTATCAATACGGTAGGTATTCCCGGAACCATCGATAATGACCTTATTGGCAGCGACGAAACCATCGGGTACGACACTGCACTGAATACCGCGATGCAGGCGATCGACAAAGTTCGTGATACGGCTGATGCCCACGAACGCCTCTTTCTTGTTGAAGTGATGGGTCGGGACGCCGGGTTCATTGCCCTGGAAACCGGTATAGCATGTGGTGCCGAACTAATTATTTTACCTGAGAAACTAACTCATATTGAAGAAATAAAAGAATCGCTGAACAAGGTGTTGAAGGTACAGCGAAGAAGTACTCTCGTTGTTGTTGCAGAGGGGGATCATACCGGCGGTGCGATCGAGCTCAGTAAAAAACTGGAACCCGATTTTAAGCAGTATGACATGCGTGTGGCTATCCTTGGGCATATACAGCGCGGAGGGAGCCCAACCGCTCACGATCGTGTGCTGGCCAGCCGCCTGGGATATGAAGCAGTGAATGCCATTCATAACGAAAAAAGCGAGGTGATGGTGGGTGTGATCAATCACGATGTTAAAATCACCCCGATTAAAGAGACATTCGGAAAGATTAAAGAGATTAATTTTGATCTCGTTGAACTTGCAAAAGTATTGAGATAAATATGATTACAACAAAACTGGAAAATGCCCGGAAATTTTTGACTGAAGAGGAACTCGCCGGGGGAATAAAAAAAGCGGAAGATGCATATCGCCTGGTGGCCGGGCAATCGGGTGAGGGGAGTGAATGGCTTGGCTGGAGGCATATTCTGGAGGCACCTGATGATGTCCTGCTGGAAGAGATTTCGCGCCATGCAAATAGCATCCGCCAGGATGCCGATGTATTCATTGTTTGCGGAATCGGGGGGTCGTACACCGGTGCCATGGCACTGATCAAAGCGCTTAACCCGGTTTTTAAAAATAATGGCCCTGAAATTATTTTTGCGGGTCACCAGATGAGTGGCCGGTATCTGAAAGAGCTTATCGAACACCTCGAAACAGCGAAAGAGGATGGCGGGCGAAAAAGCGTGTACCTGAATGTGATTTCAAAATCCGGATCGACCCTCGAAACGGCACTTGCATTTCGGGTTATCCGCAACTGGATGCATAATCGTTTTGAGGATGCATCAAAAAGAATTACTGCAACCACCGGACCGGATGGAGGCGTATTGAATGATATTATCGCTGTAGAAGGCTATAAAAAATATATAATCCCAGATGATACAGGCGGCCGGTTTTCTGTGCTAACACCCGTTGGGTTGTTGCCGCTTGCAGTTGCAGGGATTGACATCCAGACACTTTTTTACGGTGCGGTGTCGCAATTTGAGGAATTAGAAGAAAACCGAAACGATCTTCTCGGATATGCCGCGACACGTTATGCTCTTCATGAAAAAGGCTATGCAGTGGATGTGATCGGCTCGTTCGAACCGGAACTGCTGGGGTTCACTGCATGGATTCAGCAATTGATAGGTGAAAGTGAAGGAAAGGACGGTAAAGGGCTTTACCCGGCTCTTGCAGCCTTCTCTACGGATCTTCACAGTGTGGGGCAGTTAATCCAGGACGGGCCGCGGAATATAATGGAAACTCTGCTTGTAGTAGAAAAACCGATTTCAGACATGGCTGTACCGGACAGTGGCAATGACGATACCGATCAGCTTGGTTATCTTGCCGGGAAAACGTTTCATGAGATCAATAAAAGTGCACTGGAAGGAACTGTAGAGGCGCACACTTCAGGCGGGGTGCCTGTCATATCCATTCATATTGAAAAACTGAACGCCCGGCAATTGGGTGAACTGATCTATTTTTATGAACTTTTTACGGCTGTATATGTATATATGCTGGGTGTGAACCCTTTTAATCAGCCGGGTGTTGAAGCCTATAAAAAAGCAATGTACCGCCTGCTTGGTAAGAATTAAGAATTTGTAATGAGTGACAGAAAAGAAAAAAAGTACCTGGCGATTGCCGGAAATATTGGTGCGGGTAAATCGTCACTGACATCTCTGCTTGGAAAATACTTTGGCTGGAAAACGTACTTCGAGACGGTAGATAATAATCCATACCTCTCAGATTTTTACGAGGATATGAGGCGATGGAGCTTCAACCTTCAAATCTATTTTCTGTCGAGCCGGTTTCAGAATCAGAAAAAACTGATGCAGGTTCAGAATAGCCTGATTCAGGACCGGACGATCTACGAAGATGTGGAAATTTTTGCCAAAAACCTGCATGAAATGGGGTTAATGAGCGATCGGGATTATAAAAATTACTGCTCTCTTTTTAATGAAATGGTAACCTACTTGCAGGCACCGGACCTGCTGATCTACCTTCGTGCCGATGTACCCACACTTGTCCGGCAAATTCAGAAGCGGGGGCGGGAGTATGAAAATACGATCAGGATTGAATATCTCGAAAGGTTGAACCGGCTCTACGAAGATTGGATAGAAAACTACGATAAAGAGAAATTAATCATCGATACTGATAATCTCGATTTTGTAAATAGCGAAGAAGATCTCGGGAAAGTTATTGGTCTTGTGGAACAAAGACTTTACGGGCTGTTTAATTAATTGCATTAAAACAGAGAACTTTCTATTTTTCAAAGCTATTGTGGAAACATTAAAGCTGACATTTAATTTACAGGAGCTGCCGGAAGGTAATAGCAGCAGGACTGTATCTTTAGAAAAAGGGGATTTAACCCTGAGTAATGAGGTAACTCTTGAGAAAGGTTCGGTTGATTTAAGTTTTTATAAAACCAACCATTTCGTAGAAGTGAAACTAAGTATTAATGTGGAAACTGAATTAATTTGTGATCGTTCTCTGAAGCCGTTTTCAAAACGGATTATGGCTTCATATCATGTGCTTTTTGATCCTGATCCTGTTGATAATACGGAAACGGATAAAGGTGCGGTTCGCCAGATACCTGCCAACAGTTTGCAGGTTGATGTTGGAGGTGATGTAAGAGATACGATCATGCTTGAAGTTCCTGTCAGGAAAATTCATCCGGATTATCTGGATGATGACGGGAATCCAACAGAATTTGAAACTAAAAAATTTGGCCCTGAAGCCGATAATGAGGAAACCATTGATCCGAGATGGTCGGCTTTAAAAAAATTAAAGTAATCTAATAACAGAATCAGATGGCACATCCAAAACGAAAAACATCTAAATCCCGCAGAAATAAGAGAAGATCTCACCACGCATTGGCAGAAATTCCTCTTGTTGCATGCACGAACTGTGGTGCAATGCACCGATACCATCATGTATGTATGGAGTGCGGTTTCTACAGAGGCCGCCAGGTGATTAACGTATCTCAATAAATTATAAAAATTTTCCGAAAATGGTAATCGCTGTTGATGCAGTAGGTGGGGACTTTTTCCCGAAAAATCCGGTACAGGGTGCTTTAGAAGCGGTAAAGGAAAATGATGAAATTCAGGTTCTTCTGGTTGGCCCCGAGGAGACGATTCAAAACGAGTTGGATTCTCAGGAATACAATCAAAAAAGGATTCATATTTTACATGCGCCTGAAATTATCGGTATGAATGAATCCCCTGCAACAGCAGTAAAATCAAAAAGGGCATCATCAATTACCCTCGGAATTTCAGCACACAAACAAGGCAAATGCTCAGCATTTGTAAGTGCGGGAAATACAGGGGCCCTTCTTGCTGCATCTACTTTTTTGCTTGGCAAACTCGATGGCGTAATTCGGCCTACTATAGCAGCTACCTATCCTACCATTAAAGGAATCAGCTTGCTGGTGGATGCGGGTGCCAACCTTGAGCTCAAGCCTGAAATGTACCTTCAGTTTGCGAAAATGAGTACAATCTTTGCTGAAGAGATTATGCGAATTAATAAACCGTCCGTGGGACTTCTCAATGTGGGGGAGGAACCGGAAAAAGGACTGGATATTCACAAAGATGTTCATAAAATTCTTTCAGAGCTACCCAATTTTGCCGGTAATATTGAAGGAAGTGATATTCTTTTCGGAAAGACAGACATTTATCTCACTGATGGATTTACAGGAAACGTTCTTTTGAAGTTCGGAGAGTCTGTTCCTGAAATTCTCCAGAACCTCCTCAAAAAAACCATGAAAGAAGAGGATCTTGACGAAAAGTCGCAAAAGCTCGTTTATGGTATTATTGAAAAAACGATGGGACAGTTCAATTACGAACGAGTTGGCGGAATTCCTTTTCTTGGTGTAGATGGTTTATGCCTTGTGGGGCACGGAGGCAGTTCGGTCACGGCAATAAAAAATATGATCTTAAATGCTGCAAAATGTGTAGAATACAAGATCAATGATAAAATTGTTTCATCTCTAATATAAATATCAAATTTTTAATGAGCTTAAAGCGAGCTAAAATAACCGGTGTGGGACGCTATGTACCGGAATATGTTCTTACCAATGCAGAACTTGAAACCCTGGTAGATACTAACGATGAATGGATCAGGTCCAGAACCGGCATTTCTGAGCGAAGAATTTTAAAAGATCCGGAAAAAGCAACTGCATTTATGGCTGAAAAAGCCTCACGTGAAGCTCTTGAAGAGGCCGGGGTTGACGCTTCCGAGATTGATGCTATTGTAATAGCTACCGTTACACCCGACTATATATTTCCCGCAACAGCGGCACTGGTTCAAAAACGAATTGGCGCGACCAAAGCGTATGGCTTTGACCTGTCAGCGGCTTGTTCCGGTTTTTTGTATGCTCTATCTACNGGCGGTATGATGATCGAATCGGGGCGGGCAAAGAAAGTACTGGTGGTGGGTGCCGACAAAATGAGTGCAATTGTAGATTACACTGACCGGACAACTTGTATTCTATTCGGAGATGCTGCGGGTGCTGTTGTACTTGAAGAGGCCGACAGCGGAGGTTTGATAGATTTTGTTCACCATACGGAAGGTGATGAGGATTGCATGCTCTACCAGCCTGCAGGGGGCAGTCTCAGGCCCGCATCGATTGAAACCGTTCAAAATAGAATGCACTCTTTGCGACAGGACGGAAGATCCGTATTCAAAAAAGCAACCGAAGGCATGGCCGATGTTTCTCTTGAAATTATGGAGCGAAACAATCTTAAAGGTGATGATGTTGCCTGGCTCGTTCCTCACCAGGCTAATTTAAGAATTATCAATGCTACAGCCCGCAGAGTGGGCCTCAGTACAGATAAAGTGATGGTAAATATTGATAAATATGGAAATACCACAGCAGCAACCATTCCGCTTTGCCTTTACGATTGGAAAGACAAACTGAAAAATGGTGACAAACTGATATTGTCGGCATTTGGAGGCGGACTTACATGGGGAGCAGTTTACCTGGAATGGAATAAATAAAAACCGATGAAAGCATTTATTTTTCCCGGACAGGGATCGCAAAAAGTTGGAATGGGGAAGGACCATTTCGAGAAAAATGTACCATTTAAAGAGCTTTTAACGAAAGGAGATGAATTGCTTGGCTATCCTGTCAGTGATATTATGTTCGAGGGACCGGCTGAGACACTCACACAAACACAATACACCCAGCCTGCAATATTTCTTCACTCTTTTGCCCTCTTTAAAACTCTTGGAGAAAAACCTGATATGGTTGCCGGACATAGCCTTGGAGAGTTTTCGGCACTGGCTTCTGCAGGCGCTCTTGAATTCGAAGAGGCTCTGGAACTGGTTTCCCTGCGGGGAAAACTGATGCAGAATGCCGGAGAGGTTCACCCCGGAACGATGGCTGCTATTATCGGAATGGACGATCATGTGGTGGATGAAATCTGCGAAATCGCCACAGAAAGCATTCAAAAACCAGTAGTACCTGCCAATTATAACTGTCCGGGTCAGCTTGTTATTTCCGGCGATGAAGATGCTGTTAAAAAAGCAGTAGAACTTGCCAAAGAAAAAGGATGCAGGCTCGCTAAAATGCTGCCGGTTAGTGGTGCTTTCCATTCACCATTGATGAAACCTGCTTTTGAAACACTACAGGAAAAACTTGATGAAACTGAATTTTCGGAACCTGCTTGCCCGGTTTACAGTAACTATACAGCAGAAGCAACTACCGATCCCTCAGAAATAAAGAACAATTTACTATATCAGCTTATAAATCCCGTTCGCTGGACGCAAACCCTCTTAAATATGGAAAAAGATGGTGCAACTTCGTTTATTGAAGTGGGGCCGGGTAATGTGTTGCAGGGGCTTGTAAAGCGAACGCTGAAAAATGCAAACATAGAAGGATACGAATAAGATTTTATTACTATGAATTTGAAAGAAAAAAACTGCCTTGTAACAGGCGGAAGCAGGGGAATTGGAAAATCAATAGCGCTAACGCTGGCTCAGCTCGGTGCAAATGTGGCCATTACGTACGCTCGATCGGTTGAAGCAGCCGCTGAAGTGGTCAGTGAAATAGAAGCTAAAGGTGTAAAAGGAATGTCATTTCAGGCCGATGCAATTGATTTTGCCAGAGCCGAAGAAGTGATCAACGAGATTGTAAAAGAGTGGGGTACACTCGATGTGCTTGTAAATAATGCAGGAATCACAAAAGATAACCTCATCCTCAGAATGGACGAGCAAGCCTGGGATGATGTGATTACCACAAACCTGAAAAGTATTTTTAATTACAGTAAAGCTGCAACAAAACCGATGATGCGGGCAAGAGGCGGTTCTGTTATCAATATCAGTTCTGTAGTGGGGATCTCCGGGAATGCAGGACAGAGCAATTATGCTGCATCCAAAGCCGGAATAATCGGTTTTACCAAATCGTTTGCAAAAGAGCTGGCAAGCCGGAATATCCGCGCCAATGTTGTTGCTCCTGGTTATATCCTAACGGAAATGACAGAAAAATTGAGTGAAAAAGTACTCGACACCATTAAAAAAGAAACACCTCTGGGCCGGGCCGGTGATCCTGAGGAAATCTCAAATGTAGTTGCATTTCTTGCATCTGATCTGAGTTCGTATATTACCGGCGAAGTAGTACGCGTAGATGGCGGAATGGCCATGTAAGCTGCAAATGCCTGAATGCATTTAGTTATGCGTGTTATTTTATACAGAGATGTTGTATTTTCTCAGGGATAAAAAAATTAATTAACTAACTTTTATTTAAACTCATAATCAAACATAGGTCTAAATATGTCACAAGACGTAGAAGCAAAAATCAAATCAATTATTGTAGACAAACTTGGAGTTGATGAATCAGAAGTAACTCCTGATGCTAACTTTACCAACGATTTGGGAGCTGATTCTCTCGATACTGTTGAACTCATTATGGAGTTCGAGAAAGAGTTTGACATGAGCATTCCAGATGAAGATGCGGAAAATATTGCAACTGTTGGCGATGCTGTTAAATATATTCAAGAAAAATCATAAGCAGTTAAGATTTAAAGTACACACTTAAGAAAGTAACCTAATTTTTATGGCCGGAAGAAGAGTAGTAATTACTGGAATCGGCGCACTTACACCTTTGGGGAAGACCGCTCCCGACTTTTGGAACGGTCTTATCTCCGGTAAGAGCGGAGTACGCCCTATTGAGCATTTTGACACAAGTGATTTACCCACAAAATTTGCCGGGCAGATCGAAAATTATGATTCCAATGATTACTTTGACCGGAAGGAAGCACGACGGCTCGATCCGGTTACACAATATGCGATGATTACCGCTGATGAAGCCATTGCAGACAGTAATGTTGACCTGGACAGTATCGATAAAGACCGGGTGGCTGTCATTGTGGGTACAGGTATCGGCGGAATGAATACATTTTATGAGCAATCAGTTTCATTGCATGAAAACGGATCAAGAGGGGTAACGCCTTTCTTCATTCCGATGCTGATTCCTGATATTCCCGCCGGACATATTTCCATTAAACATGGCTTCAGAGGAGCGAATTACTGCGCTGTTTCAGCTTGTGCCACCGGGTCCCATAACATCGGCCTTGCATACGACTCCATTCGCTACGGCCAGTCTGAAATGGCGGTTTGTGGGGGTACGGAAGCACCTGTATGGAGAATTGGTGTAGCCGGTTTTTCGGCGATGAGGGCGCTTTCACGCCGAAATGACGAACCCGAACGTGCATCCCGCCCGTTCGATAAAGACCGCGATGGTTTTGTGCTTGGTGAAGGTGCTTCGATGTTCTTTCTTGAATCACTCGATTCAGCTCTTGAACGAAATGCACGGATTTACGGCGAAATTGTTGGATATGGTTTTTCGGCTGATGCCCATCATATTACCGCACCCGATCCGGATGGCAATGGCGTAATTCTTGCACTGAATGGTGCACTTAAAATGGCAGGGATCACAGCTAAGGATATCGATCACATTAACATGCACGGTACTTCTACTCCACTGGGAGATATCGCTGAAACCAACTCTATCAAAAAAGTTTTTGGAGATCATGCATACAAGATCAATCTGAACTCAACAAAGTCGATGACCGGTCATATGCTCGGAGCTGCAGGTGCAGCCGAATCACTGGCTACAGTACTGGCTATTTATCACAGCACTATTCCGCCCACAATTAACCAGGAAAATCCCGATCCTGAATGTGATCTCAATTACACACCGAATAAACCTGTGGAGAGGGATATCACTTACGCGATGAATAACGCGTTTGGGTTTGGAGGGCATAATACAACACTCATCTTCAAGAAATTTGAAAAATAATTGATGATTGACCGGCTCAAAAAGTGGTTCAGGATACAGCCTGATCCAAATATCAAAGAGCCGACCGGGCGATTAAAAATTCTCGAAAAAAAGCTCCGGTTTCAAATAGAACCGGAGCACCTTCAGCTTTACCAAAGAGCATTGCGGCATCGATCCATTGTTGATAATGAAAAGTACGAGTCGTTCGAAACCTACGAACGACTCGAATTTTTGGGAGATGCCGTACTCGATCTGATTGTTACCGAAATTTTATTCGAGAGATTTCCAACAGAAAATGAAGGTTTTCTCACCAAGTTGCGTGCAAAAATAGTTCGGGGAGATACACTCTATGAACTTGCCATAAAATTAGAACTGAACGATCTTCTCGAAATTGGTGATCGTGCCGCAGGCCAGGGTATTGAGCTTTCAAAAAGTGTTCTTTCAGATGTTTATGAAGCTCTGATTGCGGCCATTTATGTCTCAAAAGGGTACCAGAAAGCACATGAATTTGTACAATGGAATCTCGATGAATTCCTGGACTTTGATCAAATCGTAAATAATATCGATAATTATAAAAGTCTGCTTATGGAGCATTCCCAGGCAGCAAAGCTGAATTTGCCGCGATATGTTGTTCTTGAAGAAGAAGGGCCGGGACACGACAAAACCTTTCACGTGGCTGTTTATGTTGAAGATGAAAAATTAGGAGAAGGTACTGGAAAAAGCAAGAAACAAGCCGAACAGATTGCCGCAAAAAATGCTCTCAAAAATATCAGGTAGTAACTGCTTTTCAGCTTTGGCTGTTTGCTGAAATAAATCGATCAAAAAACCTTAGCCTATGAGTTTTTTTTGATATTTTCAAAAAGCTGAAATTAAAACCAGGCAGCATTCATTTTATCAATTTTAGTCTGCTATGATTGTACATTTGCTAAAACCGGAATTGCAGGATCTGATCCGGAATAAAGACTGGATAACGATTAAAGAATCCCTCGAAGAGGTGCCGGCGGTAGACATAGCTGAATTTTTGGAAGAGATAGAACCAGAAGTTGCAGTTGTTATTTTCAGATTATTAAAAAAAGCCAAAGCAGCCGATGTATTTACTTATCTGAGCTCAGCAAAAGGAGTAGAACTTCTTGAAATATTCAGCAAACAACAGTTAAGCGATGTAATGAACAATCTGGAGCCGGATGAAAGAGTAGCTCTTATGGAAGAACTGCCCGGCGACCTTACACAAAAAGTACTGAATACGTTGGAGCCTAAAAGTATCGCACAGGTACGAAGGCTGCTTGGCTATCCCGCCGAGAGTGTGGGACGTTTGATGACTACAAATTACGTGCGAATTAAACAGGACTGGACGGTTTCTAAAAGTTTTGAGCACATCCGCAAATTTGGCAGAAATGCAGAAACACTGAATGTCATTTATGTAGTGGATGACAAGGAAAAGCTTATCGATGACCTTCGGCTCAATCAGCTTATTCTGGCTGAACCCGACTCATTCATAAACGACATCATGGATAGCACATTTGAAGCTTTGAGCGCTTTTGATGATCAGGAAGTGGCCGTGAGAATGTTAAGTAAATATGACCGGGTAGCACTTCCTGTGGTTGATTCAGGCGGCATCCTGGTAGGTATTGTTACTGTTGATGATGTTTTAGATGTAGCCGAGGAGGAAACCACCGAGGATATGCAACTGATGGCCGGTATGAGTGCTCTCGATAAAAATTATTCAGAAACCGGGATTACTGAAATGGTGAAGAAGAGAATTGGGTGGTTGATCCTTCTGTTTTTCGGGCAGATGTTTACAGTAACAACCATGGCTGGTTATGAAGATACTCTTGCTGCTGCAGCCGTACTTGCACTTTTTATACCTATGATTATCTCGAGTGGAGGCAATTCAGGTTCACAGGCAGCTACACTGATCATCCGTGCGATTTCAACTGACGATATCAAACTAACGGAATGGCTGAAAGTCTTTAGAAAAGAATTATTTTCAGGCATCTTGCTGGGAAGTGTACTTGGGGTATTAGGTTCCATTGTTATTGGTTTTTGGATGATGCTCCGCGGTGAAGCGTTTTCGCTTGCACTTTCTTTACAGGCCCTGACTGTGGGAACCAGCCTGGTAGGTGTTGTTCTGTTTGGAAATATGAGTGGTTCAATGCTTCCATTTATCATGTCTAAACTGGGTTTCGATCCCGCAGTAACATCAGCACCCTTTGTAGCCACATTGGTGGATGTAACGGGTATTTTTATCTATTTTTCTGTAGCCGTTTTTCTGCTTACAGGCGTTGTTTTATAACACAAAAAATTAATTTGTATGAAAGCATATTTAGACCTGGTTCAGAATGTATTGGATAATGGAGTGTGGAAAGAAAACCGGACCGGCGTAAAGACGCTCTCAAACTTTGCTGAATTTTATAAAGTAGATCTATCGGAAGGATTTCCGCTGCTTACAACTAAAAAAGTTTTTTTCCGGTCGGTGATTCTGGAGCTGCTCTGGTATCTGAGAGGGGAGGATCATATCAAATGGCTTCGCGATGAAAAAGATTGTCACATCTGGGATGCCTGGGCTGATGAAGATGGTTATGTAGGGCCGATCTACCCGGTTCTCTGGCGCCGTTTCCCAATGGCAAAAGCGACAGATGGCGCGGTATATAAAAAACTTGGCGATAAACAGGAAAAGGAGTGGCGTTACGATGAGTTTGACCAGGTAAAAAATGCTATTCACATGCTAAAAACCAACCCGAACAGCAGGCGGATTGTGGTATCGGCCTGGCATCCCGGGCTGCTCGGTGAAATGGGACTGCCACCGTGCCACCTGATGTATATTTTCAATGTTGCCGACGGCCGGCTAAACTGCCATTTAACCCAGAGATCGGGTGACATTGCCCTTGGTATTCCCTTTAATCTCGCCTGCTATTCGGCTCTTACGCTTGCCGTTGCCCAGGAAACAGATTTGAAGCCCGGAACTTTTGCTCACACTATTGTAGATGCACACATTTATGAAAATCATGTGGAAGGCCTGAAAGAGCAGTTGAAGCGCGAGCCGAAATCGCTGCCCAGCCTTCATATTAAAAAGAAACCGATCGATGAACTCGATTTCGATGATTTTGAGCTGAAAAACTATGACCCGTATCCTGTCATCCGATTTCCGGTAGCTGTATGAAACTGAAAATTATTGTTGCCCATGACCCTGATCTTGTAATAGGTAAAGACGGCACCTTGCCCTGGCACTACAGTGAGGATCTTAAATTCTTCAAAAAAACAACAATGGGCTCTCCTCTTCTGATGGGGAGGGGTGTTTTTGAAGAGCTGGATGAAAAACCACTGCCCGGCCGTGAAAATGTAGTGCTCAGCCGGTCGAAAAACTACGGCCACGTTCCAACCTTTTCTTCTGTTGAAAAAGCTTTAGAACATTTACAAGACCATGAAAAAGTGTTCATTATCGGCGGCGGTGAAATTTACCGGCAGACTCTGGGAATTGCTGATAAGCTGATCATCACCCAAATTAAAAATAAGTATGAAGGAGATACATTCTTTCCGGAATACCGTGATCAGATCGGCAAAACCTGGAAAGAAACCTGGCGCGAAGATCACGAAGATTTTTCGTTTATAAAATACGAGAGAATCTGATCGGCAAAATTTCGCAGCGTTTGACAGGGTGTTTTTAAAAAAAAGTTTATATTGAATTATAAGTTGATAACAATTAGGTGCATATCGTTTTCAAATAATTTTAGTGTGAGAAATGC
>SL_3KL_010_SEDDRAFT_10000499_pt1 | contig 32319 bp, 32 predicted proteins | sample SodLakKL_010_SED_2_FD_10381 | JGI IMG/M metagenome (IMG submission 10381)
TGTTAGTTCCCAATGCTTCACGAGATTTTCCTTCGGGGGTTTCGAATAAATATTTTATAAGAACCTCTGCCAATCCTTCCTCTTCACTTTCAAAAGTAAAAGATCCCCTACCGGCATCATCAGTTGTTAATTCCCCGGGAAAAACATCCCCAACCCCCCTAAATTCAATTGAAACTTCCCTGTTACCAAGATAATAGCCATCACAATCCCTGAGCCAGAAATCAAAGGAAATTTCGGTTCCCGGATTAACTTCGATAAAGTCATATAAACCTCCAATACTGGCTTCAATTGCTGAATTTTCGATTTCTCTAATTCTCTTTTGATGTTCCCTTACTTTGTTTAATAAGGGAGAACAATAAGCAACCTGCTGGTCAACTAAGAAGTTATTAATGGAAGTTTCGTCGCGACCATTTACCGGAGTTAAAACATTTTGACCAAATACAACCCTTCCTTTGGGATCTTGAAGCGTTACTTCTATCCAGCGAGGGGAATCATCAAAACTACTGGAGGATACTTTCATAATGTACCTTGAATCGTTCGCTATTAGCTCCTCCCCTAGGGGTATAGAAAATTTGACCTCATCCTGATTTTCTTGAACTATTTTTCTCAAAAAAAGATCTTGGAGTCCCTCGTCAATCCCTTCCAGCAAAACAAATATATCCGGTATAGGACAATCATCACTTCCGGAAACTACCCAGCCCGACCCTATTGAGAAAAAAAGGATAACAGCAAGGGAAACAATAAAAAAATATTTTAAGGTAATCCTATTTTTCTTGTTACAGGAACTTAAAGCCAATTAATATCCCCTCCTTTCGGTTTAACCTTTTCTTTTATTGTTTAATATCTTTAGGTTTGTTTTCCTAATAAAAACACCAAAAATAAGCATAGTGAACCACCTCCGACTCAAGAAAAACAACAATCTCTAAAAAAACTGGGGGTTGTTAATTTTTAAATAAACTTTTTAACTTCTATTTGTTGAAGTCCACAACATAGGTTACACTTTTTAAAGGCATTAGAGGTTCACCACATGGGTTACACGGCCCCCAGGGGCCGTGCGCCTTCCTAAAGCCCCTTTGGGGTCAGGACATGGGTAACAAACATTAGATTGGAATTCGATATGGTATGGTGAAAAGGGAGTTCCACTGGTCGCTATATACCCTGATGGAATGGCTTTCCGTGCATATTGTTGCTACTACATACTCATACTCCAACTCTTCTGGTACGGAAAAAGTTTCCCCGAAAATATTCAATTTGTGATCGCTGCGAATAAGTCTAATAAGGTGAATGTAACCATCTTCCAAAGGAATATCTTCCGTTTCTGAAAAGTTTTTTCCCCAGAAGGCATTTGCAATTATTCGGTCACGATCATAAACTTCGTTGGGGGTATATCCATCGAGAGGACTGTAGCGATAATGCTGATTATGATAGTTGTTGAATTCCCCGATTTCTTGAACTAAATTTGTAAAACTAGAAAATTTGGTTTGCCGAAAAAACTGTTTTTCAAGATTATGGTGGAACTTTTCTAAGTGTCCATTCCTCCAGGGTTCACTGAGGGGAATAAAGATCGGTTGTATACCATGCCTTAGACACAACCTGATAACAGATCCAAAAGAGCGAGGATATCGATTACTACCTCTAAATGCCAGGTCATTGTCAAATTGAATAAAATCTGGTTGGCCCAGCAACTCCCATGCATTTTTGATGCCATTTAAAGCTTCTTGAGCCCGTTTGCGTCTTTCAGGACAAATACTAACCCTACGGGTATAGACATCCATGATATTAAGGCTGTAAAACCTACCATCACCTTTAATATATCGAGGTCCCCAGAAATCAGCCTGGTGTATTGTATTGGGGAAAAGCGCCGGGACATTAGGGTATGGAGTTCCTTTCTTTTTATACCTTTCAGGCTTTATAACCAATTTATTTCGACGGATAACTCTTTTGATAGTTGAGAGTGAGGGAGGGGGGTCATAACCCAACCTTCTTAATTCCCAGTCAATCATCTGAGGACCAATCCGGCCATACCTGTCCTGCGTAAGCTTGTTTCGGACCTGAATAATAGTTTCTTCAGTTTTGGGATCAATTTTCTGAGGTTTTTCTTGAGGCTCGCGGCTTTCATCCTTATACCAATAAGGATTACCTGATTCATACCTTTTCCGCCACTTGTAAAACCATTTCCGGCTTCGCCTAAAATTCCGGCAGATACTGCTAATGCTTTCACCTGAAAGGTAACGCTGCATTGCTTCTTGCCGCTGGCGTTCTTGATTTGGCATCTAAATCACCTCAAAGATGATTTAGACATTCAACAAATTGTAACCTATGTGTTGATCCCAATTTGACATTAAAACTGTTACCTATGTCTTGGGCCCAACAGATCTTTAAAACACAAAGGTTTTTCCAGTAACTGGTTAGAAGTGTTACCTATGTCCTGGCCCTAAAGTGTAACCTATGTCTTGACCCTTATCATCTATTTTTTTAATATTCTGTCTTTTTTTGCTTTTCCCTTCACCACTTTGTTCCCATGAATTAAATTATCTTTACCAAAATATAAAACCCGGCGGAATTAATCCCACCGGGAAAAACCAAAAATATTGTTTTAAACTGGTGCCGAAGGTGGGACTCGAACCCACACGGGCTTTGGGCCCAACGGATTTTGAGTCCGTCGCGTCTGCCAATTCCACCACTTCGGCTCACCAATATCTTAACACAAATATTGAGAGATGGTCAACTATAAAATACACTCATCGTCGCAGGGACATGGTCTTTTGTTCCCTGGTAAAGGATGTTCACCCTTTACACTCCTGGCAAACTGCAATGCATTTTCAAGTTCTTCCTCGTCACCTATAAGTAGAATTGTCTGGCTTCCCTCACTACCTCCAATGCCTCCCGCCCCTGCAGGAAAGGCTTCAATATAAAAGAGGCTTTCCAGGGCATCTATTTCAGTAAATATTTCTCCATAATTAACAGAGTTCATTCCAACTTTCATTCCCATTCCCTTCCGCAAAACATCTATCCCCATTAGGGATGCTGCTTCAGGTACTGAGGGTATCAACTTTTCTAAACCAATGGGGAAAATCAGTTCGGCTCCCCTAGCGTTAACAATGGGAAGGGCTTTTCCAATTGTCCCCCCCACAGGATTACCAATCATTACACCGACGTTTCCTTCCAGGTCAAAGGCATTTCCACCTTTAAAAAAGATATCCCCTGCTGTAAATTCTTCCAAAACCTCAAGCCAGTCTTTCTCCACTTCTTCTCCTTCAATAAATACTGCAGGGGAAATTCTACCTTCAGCAGGTGATACGCACATTCTTCCCCCACAGGTTATTCCCGCAGTATAGCGTTCTTTGGGAATTTCCTTGCCCGTAATTTCTTCATAGATATAAGCATTGGTCGTACCACCAGCTATAATTACTTTTCCTTTGCGCAGAGCTTCCCGAACCTCAGGCAGTTGAATAACTGCCCTTGCAATGAGCCGCTTGCTTTCAGCAACATCAAGGGTTATCAGAGCTCTTTCCACAACTATCAACCCCTTTTTAAAGTACTTTGGCTTCACCCCTGTAGATTAAACCTCGCAGGCCATCAATTGTTGCTATTTCACCATCTTCGAGACGATTTAGAGCATCTTCAACTGCAACAATAACTGGGATACCCATGCTCAAACCCACAATCGCTCCGTGGGAAGTCAGGCCTGCGGCTTCAGTAATTAATCCCGAAACCTTCTCAAGGGCAGGCATATAATCCCTGTCAGTTTCAAAAGCTACCAGGATATCCCCCTGTTCAACTTTTTCAATGGCCTCTTCAGCAGTCTGGGCGAGCTTTAACTTCCCAACTGCAGAAGTCCGGCCTATCCCAGTTCCCCGGGCCCATACTTCGCCTGCTGTGTGCACTTTCATCAGGTTTGTTGTTCCCTGAATTCCTGCGGGAGCGCCAGTAGTAATAACAACCAGATCCCCCGAATTAATTAACCTGCCCTCGCAGGGCTCCCTGAACTGAACTTTCAATTATAGCNTCNGTGTCTCCAGTTCCCTCTACGAAAAGAGGATAGACTCCCCAGGATAGCATTAACTGCCGGCGGACCTGATGATTGGGCGTAGCAGCGATAATCTGGGCCTGGGGGCGGTATTTTGATACCATACGCGCAGTATGCCCCGAACGAGTTGAAGTTATTATAGCCGAAGCCTTTAAATCAGTTGCTGTAGCACATGTAGCATAACTGACAGCGTCTGTAACCGTTGAAGGCATCTTTTCTTTTTGGCTTTCAAAGACATTGAGCTGGTAGGACAGTGAGTTTTCTGTTTCCCTGGCAATCCGGGCCATTGTTTCAACTGCCTCTAAAGGATATTTCCCCATTGCCGTTTCCCCGGAAAGCATAGTAGCGTCAGTACCATCAAGGATGGCATTAGCAACATCACTTGCTTCAGCGCGAGTTGGCCGGGGATTATTTACCATGGATTCCAGCATCTGGGTTGCTGTTATTACAGGTTTGCCGGCCCGATTACAGCTGTGGATTATCTGTTTCTGAATCATGGGAACTTTTTCAGCGGGTAATTCAACTCCCATATCTCCTCGGGCAACCATAATCCCATCCGCAACTTCTATGATTTCATCAATATTATTAACCCCTTCTTGATTTTCAATCTTGGCAATAATCTGGGCCTGGGAGTTATTCTCCTCCAGAACCCGCCTGATTGCGATAACATCTTCTGCCTTGCGGATAAAGGAGGCTGCGATAAAATCAATTTCCTGGGCGATACCAAACTTAATGTCCTTTTCGTCTTTCGCTGTCATGGGGGGCAGGTTGAGCTTAGTTCCCGGTAAATTTACCCCCTTGCGGGAACTAATTTTCCCTCCATTAAGGATTTTGCACCTGATCTCTTTTCCCGAAGTTTCAATTACCTTAAGTTCAATCAACCCATCGGCAAGAAGAATTGTACTTCCCTTTTCAACTTCCTGGGCTAAATCGGGATAGGATACTGAAATTTTTTCAGATGTGCCGGGAATTTCTTCTCCGGTTAGAATAACTTCTTCACCCTTTTTCAGTTCAACCTCACCCTCAACAAGCCCTGTTCTTACCTCGGGCCCCTGGGTATCGAGCATTATTGCAGCCGGGACTTCTGTTTTCTTGATACTTTCGATGTGCTCAAAATGTTCTTCTTGGGTGCCATGGGAAAAATTCAAACGAAAAACGTTAACACCAGCCTTGCAGAGTTTTTTAATCATTTCCGGCCCTTTTGAAGCGGGCCCAAGAGTTGCTACAATTTTGGTCTTTCTCAATTTCCCACCTCCTTTGCTAGCCAGACTCTGGAAAAACCAGGCCCCTTACGGGGCCTGAATTTTTTCTATGCTCTTCTTACAACTGCCGCTATACCCATACCTCCACCAATACATAGAGTCGCCAGCCCTGTCTCTTTATCCAGGCGCTTCATGTGTCCGAGCAGGGTAACAAGGATCCTTGCTCCACTTGCTCCTATGGGATGACCCAGAGCTATTGCTCCTCCGCCTACATTCACCCGATTCTCTTTAAAACCAAGTTCTTTGCCTACTGCGAGAGCCTGAACTGCAAAAGCTTCATTGGCCTCGATCAGGTCAATATCATTAATTGTTAAGTTGACCTTATCTAAAGCTTTTTTCACTGCAGGAACCGGACCCATTCCCATGTAGAGAGGATCGACTCCAGCAGAGGCATAACTTTCTAGATAAGCAATGGGCTCAAGTCCGAGTTCTTTGGCTTTGGATTCACTCATAATAACCAGGGCTGCTGCTCCATCATTTATTCCTGAAGCGTTCCCCGCAGTTACACTTCCGTCCTTTTTAAAAGCAGGCCTCATTTTGGCTAATTTATCCGCTGTTACTCCTGGGCGGGGATGCTCGTCCTGGGTAAAAATTATCGGGTCTTTTTTCCGCTGGGGTATTTCAACTGGGACAATTTCCTCCTTGAACCAGCCTTCTTCCAGAGCTTTTTGCGCTTTGGCCTGGCTTCCAGCAGCAAACTCATCCTGTTCTTCCCGAGAAATATTATATTTCTCTGCAATAGCCTCTGCAGTATTACCCATGTGCTGGTCAGTGAGGGAACACCAGAGGCCGTCTTTTATCATTGCATCTTCAACTTTCCCGTGCCCCATTTTATATCCCCAGCGGGCCTGGGGTAGGTAATAGGTGGCCTGGCTCATGCTCTCCATTCCCCCGGCCACAATAATATTCCCTTCACCAAGCTTAATAGATTGAGCAGCCAGGGCTACGGTTTTCAAGCCGGAACCGCAAACCTTGTTAACTGTCATAACCGGAACCTCGTTGGGAACATTGGCAGCAAGAGAAGCCTGCCTGGTGGGGTGCATTCCCTGGCCAGCCTGCAAAATATTCCCCATTAAAACTTCATCAACCTGATCCCCCTCAATTTTGCTGCGTTTTAAAGCTTCCTCAATTACTATTTTCCCGAGCTGCCAGGCAGCAAAATCCTTTAATGTCCCCCCGTATCCACCAATAGCAGTTCTTACACCTTCAACAATAACTACTCGCTCCAAAATTGACCCTCCTTTAAATAATTTACTTTAAAACTCCCACGTCATCGGGAATAATTAGTTCTGCTTCTGTTTTTTCCTGAACTTCTGCAATTGAAGAATCTTCCGCAACTTCCCTGAGCAATAGTCCAGAAAGAGTCACTTCAATAACTGCCAGTTCGGTAACAATCAGGTCCACCTCTTTGGTTGCAGTCAGGGGTAGTTTGCACTTCCGGAGTATTTTGGGTTCGCCTTTTTTATTACAGTGTTCCGTTGCGATAATTACTTTTTGGGCGCCAACAACCAGGTCCATGGCTCCACCCATTCCCGGAACAAGCTTGCCTGGGATCATCCAGTTAGCAAGATTCCCCTCTTCATCAACCTCCAGGGCCCCCAGAACCGTTGCATCCACATGACCTCCCCTGATAATCCCAAAAGAGGTAGCACTATCAAAACATGCTCCACCGGTAAGTATGGAAACTGGCTGCCCACCTGCATTTACCACATCCGGGTCTTCTTGTCCCGGTTCTGGAGCAGGCCCTACTCCCAGAAAACCATTTTCCGACTGCAGTATTACTTTTTTATCACCATCAATGAAATTGGCTACAAGAGTTGGCATTCCAATTCCCAGGTTAACAACATCACCATCTTTAAATTCCCTGGCTACCCGGCGGGCAATCATGTTTCTTTTTTGCTGTTTATCCACTATGCTGCACCTCCCTTTTTAACCAGATAATCTACGAAAATCCCGGGAGTTACAACTTCGTCGGGATCAATTTCCCCTATTTCCAGAATCTCTTCAACTTCTACAATAACCAGGTCGGCGGCAGTAGCCATAAGCGGGTTAAAATTGCGGGCTGAACGCCGGAAAACAAGGTTTCCCGCCAAGTCTGCCTTATGGGCCTTAAGCAGGGCAACATCAGCTCTTAGGGGCGTGGCTAGAATATAATCCTGACCGTCAACGTTTATTACCCTTTTCCCTTCCTGGACTACAGTTCCAACTCCAGTAGGGGTAAGAACTCCACCCAATCCAGCTCCCCCGGCCCTGATCTGTTCAGCAAGGGTTCCCTGGGGAACAAGTTCAACTTCAATTTCTTTATTATTCATTTTTTCCCCGGTTATTTTGTTGGTTCCAATATGAGAGACAATAACTTTTTTGAGCTGATCTGCTGCAACCAGTTTACCCACACCACTATCCGGGAAACCGGTATCATTTACAATCAGGGTCAGATCATTAGTTCCTTCCTCCACTAGAGCATCAATTAATGTGTTCGGACTACCGACAACCATAAACCCCCCGACCATAACTGACATGCCGTTTTTAACTTTTTTTGCTGCTTCCTTGGGACTTAAAATCTTCTTCAATCTACACACCTCCAGTATTTAAAGGGATAGAATATGAGAAAGCTGCAGGATTTCTTCGTTGATTTGAGGCTCCTGAGCCAGGGCTTCTCCCAGTGGTGTTGCCTTCATTTCTTCATGAACCATCCCAATCATTAAACCAGACTTTCCCTCGCATAATAAATCAACTGCAGAAGCTCCCATCCTGCTGGCCAGAATTCGATCCCGGGCAGAAGGAGCACCTCCCCTTTGCAGATGCCCGAGAACAATAACCCTGGTTTCGTGGCCAAGTTTATCGCTTATTGCCTCACTCAGAGCAAAAGCAGGAGTTTTTCTTAGGTCACGGTTGGTATAAAAATCACCGCCTACTCCCTCGGCGACCATGATTATGCTGTGTTTCTTGCCCCTTTTGAAGCCGTGTTCCAGTTTATCGCAAATATCTTTAAGAGAAGTAGGTCTTTCGGGGATAAGAATTGATTCTGCCCCGGCGGCAAGACCCGCATAAAGAGCAAGAAAACCTCGTTCTCTCCCCATTATTTCCACTACAAAAATCCTTTCATGGGAAGTTGCCGTATCCCGGATCTTATTCACAGCATCAATAACTGTATTCACTGCTGTATCAAAACCAATACAGAAATCTGTCCCCCCGATATCATTATCAATAGTCGCAGGAACTCCCACAACTTCAATTCCGTGTTCTTTTTGTATTAATTCGCCGCCTCGAAAAGAACCGTCTCCTCCAATTATTACCAGACCCGAAATACCGAGTTCTTTCAAGTTTTCTGCGGCTTTTGTTCTTCCTTCTTTAGTTTTAAATTCCTCGCAACGGGCGGTTTGCAATATTGTGCCTCCCCGCTGGATAATATCAGCAACACTGCCTCTCTGCATGGGGCTGAATTTTTTATTAATCAAACCCTGGAAACCATGCTGGAAAGCATAGATGCCGATACCTTTGTATATTCCATTTCTTACAACCGCCCGCAGGGCGGCGTTCATTCCAGGCGCATCTCCCCCACTTGTTATTACCCCGATCTTTTTCATTGTTCTTGTCCTCCTTCATCCACATTATCAACCCGCGCCCTGCCCAAATTTTGCCTGCTAATTTTTTTATTTACCTTAACCTACCAGAAAAAAATTGGAAATAAAACCAAAAGTAATCAACATAACCAAAATACCCGCTAAAAACACCCCGGTAAGAATCGCAAAAAAGGAAGGCCAGAAAGGAAGCTTGAATAAAACTGCGGCGAGAGAAGCAGTCCATGCCCCAGTTGTTGGCAGGGGAATAGCAGTTAAAATAATCAGGCCAATAATCCCATATTTTTCAACCCGCTCGCTGCGCCTGTAGGTCCTTCTGTCCAGCCAGTTGAAAAAAGTTTCAAAGACCGGAACATTTGCCTCCAGAAATTCCCGGACAATCCTTAAAAACAATAGCAGGGGAATTATTGGAAGGAGATTTCCCAGTACCGCAAGCAAAAATGCTGGCCCCGGATCAAAGCCAAGCCTCCAGGCCAGGGGAATGGCTCCCCGCAACTCAAAAATAGGAGCCGCTCCAGTTATGACAACCCAGATAGCCGGGGGGATTTCAGATAGAAACCCCATTATTTATCACTTCCCTGTTCATCACTAAGCCTTCTCAGCAATTCTCCTCCTGCTATTCCCGGTTCTGTCATTTCCCTGGGATCGAGGATTATGTCAAGCTCTTCGCTGGTTAACATTCCTTCCTCCAGCAAAATCTGTCGTAGTGCTTTTCCAGTATCAAGGGCCTTTTTGGCCACCCTGGAAGCTGCTTCATAACCAATATGGGGGCTGATTGCGGTGATAATACCCAAACTATCTTCAACCATTTTCTGGCACCGCTCCCGATTGGGGGTTATTCCCTGCAGACATTTTTCGTTAAATATTTTCGCACCATACACCATTATATCAAGGGATTGATACAGGTTAAAGACCAGGACCGGCATCATTACATTTAATTCAAGCTGGCCTGCCTGCCCGGCCAGGGCTACCGTGTGATCGTTACCCTGGACCTGGAAAGAAATCTGGTTAATTACTTCTGGGATCACCGGGTTTACTTTCCCCGGCATTATCGATGATCCCGGTTGCACCGCCGGCAAATTTATTTCCCCTAAACCGGCCCGGGGTCCTGAAGCCAGCAGGCGTAAATCATTGGCCATTTTGCAGAGATTAACGGCTGCTGTCCTGAGACAACCCGAAAGCTGAACCAGTTCGTCCTGGTTTTGAGTTGCATCAACAAGATCAGGGGCCTGTTTCATTTCAAGTTCGGTCAGCTCCCTTAATTTTCTGGTTACAATTTTCACATATTCCTGGTGGGCATTCAACCCTGTCCCAATTGCAGTAGCTCCTAAATTAACGGTCATTAAATCTCGCCGGGCATCGGTCATCCTTTCAACGTCTCTTTCCAGAGCAGCTGAATAAGCTTTTAACCCCTGCCCCAGACGGATGGGAATTGCATCCTGGAGATGAGTCCTCCCCATCTTTATCACCGAATCGAATTCCTCGCTTTTTTCTTTCAGGGTGTGAATTAAACCTCTGAACTCGTCCATCAATTTATCCAGGAGCTTGATTGCCCCAAGTCGGATAGCAGTTGGCACAACATCATTTGTGGATTGTCCCATATTTACATGATTATTGGGATGAATAACCCGGTAATTTCCACGGGGTTCTTCAAGTATTTCCAAAGCCCGGTTGGCTAAAACCTCATTCATATTCATATTGAATGAAGTTCCAGCGCCTCCCTGGATGGTATCTACAATAAACTGATCCTGGAATTTCCCATCAACGACTTCCTGGGCAGCCTGAAGTAATGCCTGCCCCTTCTTTTCCTCAATCATGCCCAGTTCCATGTTAACAGATAACGCTGCTTTTTTTACCACTCCCAGGGCCTTAATCAAGGCTCCGTGAACCGGGTAACCGGTTATCGGGAAATTCTCGGCAGCTCTCTTGGTTTGAACTCCGTAATAAGCATCTGCGGGGATTTTTAATTCCCCCAGGGCATCGAACTCTGTTCTTTCCTGCATAATTACTTCGCTCCTTTTCAGGAAATATCGTCTTCGATTTCGCCAACTTCCCTTGTATGAGCAATTCTTGCAGCTGCAGCTGCGGCAACACCTGCTACAATATCATCCATAAATGTATGGACTTTTTTACTTTCCTTGTTATCAAGCCTCTCCATTATTCCTGGTTTAGCTTTATCTAAATAACCAAAAGAGGTTATCCCAATAGTCCCATAAATTGTGGCAATTCCCATTGCCAACGTTTCATCGACCCCGTAAAGCGGCTCATCACTGGCAATAATGCTTTGCAGGGGTTCTTGAATCTTCCCCTCCTCTGTTAACTTATCAAGGGTCAGCCCGGTCAGGATCACATGCTGGACTTCTCTTTTTTCAAAAACCATCTGGACACTCCAGAGGCATTCATCAAAACTCAAACCTTCGTTATAGGGGGCCTGCATATTCAGAACAATCTCTGCTATTTCCTCCAGAGTAACCCCTCTTTCTTTAAGCATATCAATTATTTTTTCTTTCATTTTTACCTGCTTCCTTTCCTTTATTCCTGCCGAGAAGTTTTTTAATGTCAGCCTTCAACTTATTTCTTTCCCCTTCATCAGCAGGTGCCCTGAAGGCATTGCCTAGGGCAATAGTAATTTTCTCATTTCCCCTTTTCAGTTCAAGATAAATAGGGCAGGAGCCGGAATATGAATATAAAATTTCCTTGAGTTCTTTCCAAAAACCAGGGGGGATCTTTTCAAAATCCATCTCCACCCGGAAAGGAACCTCTAATTTTTTTATTTCTTCAGCAAGAATTTTGGGACCCTCTTCTTCCTGCTGATCAATTTTTCCCTCAATTAATACAGCCTGCCCCACTTCAATAAGTTCCCGGTTATTGCTAAAAATATCCGGGAAAACAATAATCTCTACCTGGGCAACTCTATCTTCTAACAAAATGAATGCCATTTGTTGACCTCTTTTGGTTTGATGAGGTGTTATCCTGGAAATTAATCCTCCAATCCTTACCCTGCTCTGGTCAGTTTTTTCGCCCAGATGCTCCAGGGGAGTTACACCTTCTCTTGCCAAAAGTTTTTGATAGGGATCCAGGGGATGGCCGGAGATATAAAAACCAAGGGTTTCTCTTTCCATTCTCAGTAATTCCTGGGAAGAAAATTCTTCGATGTCCGGGACTTCAATATCTCCAGAAAAAATCTTTTCTTCCATCCCACCAAAAAGTGATTTTTGCCCTTGATCCCGGGCCTTTCTCTGGCTCAATGCCCTCTGAAAGGTCTGTTCCATGATCCCCATTAACTGGGAGCGCTTGAAACCCAGGGAAGCAAAGGTTCCTGCTTTAATCAGGCTTTCCAAAACCCGATGGTTAACCCTGCCCAGGTCAGTCCGCCGGCAGAAATCGTATAGAGAAGTGAAGTCACCTTCCTTACGGGCTTCGACAATGGTTTCGATTGCGCTCTGCCCAACATTTTTTATCGCCCCCAGGCCGAATCGCAAAGAAGGACCGGCAGGAGTAAAATCATAGCCACTCTCGTTAATATCCGGAGGTAAAACCTCGATATCCATCTCCCGGCATTCCTGGAGATACAGGGCCACTTTATCAGTATTATCTTTAACGGAATTCAGGAGGGCAACCATGAATTGCAGGGGATAATTGGCTTTCAGGTATGCCGTTCTGTAGGATAAAAGAGCGTAAGCAGCCGAATGGGATTTATTAAACCCGTAACCCCCGAAATATTCCATAAGCTCAAAAATTTCCTCGGCCTTTTCTCTGCTCAACCCCTTGGTCATTGAATTTTCAATAAACTTCTCCTTGTACTGCTGAATTAAATCTTCCTTCTTCTTGCCCATTCCCCTGCGCAGATTATCTGCTTCCCCCATGGTCAAATCACCCAGGTGACTTGCAATCTGCATTACCTGTTCCTGATAGAGAATCACCCCGTACGTTTCTTCCAGGATTTCTTTTAACAGGGGGTGGGGATAGTTGATTTCCTGGCGGCCATGTCTTGATTGGATAAAGTCCTGAAAACGATCACTTCCCATTGGCCCCGGCCTACCCAGGGCAATTATAGCAATTATATCTTCAAAAGAATCGGGTTGATAATCCCGGGCCAGCCTTTGATAGAGGGCGGATTCCATCTGGAAAACACCCAGGGTTCGCCCGGTTTGCAATAATTCATAGGTTTTTTTATCGTCCAGCCCAACCCCTTCCAGGTCCACCTCCACTTTCAACTGTTCTTTAATCATTCTGGTCGCATGGTCAATTACAGTTAGGGTCCTCAAGCCCAGAAAATCAACTTTCAACAGCCCTATATCTTCAATCGAACCCATGTCATACTGGGTTGTAATATCCTCTTTATTTTTCTGCAGCGGAGTAAATTTCGTGATCCTGTCCGGCGCAATAACCACCCCTGCGGCATGGACAGAGGGGTGCCTGGGGGAACCTTCAACTTTTAGGGCAAGATCCAAAAGCCTCCTTATTGCAGGTTCTTCCTCGTAGCGTTTTTTCAGGGTTGGAGAATACTCTATGGCTTCTTTGAGGTGGATCCCGGGAGAAGCGGGGATTTCCTTGGCCACCCGGTCCACGTCCCCGTAAGGAAAACCGAGAACCCTTCCTACATCCCTGATAACTCCCCGGGCGGCCATTGTTCCGAAGGTAATTATCTGGGCTACACGGTCCTGCCCATATTTTCCCGTTACATATTCCACTACTTCTTCCCGCCGTTCAAAACAAAAATCAATGTCAATATCCGGCATGGTAACCCTTTCCGGGTTAAGGAAGCGTTCAAAAATCAAGCCATATTTCAGGGGGTTTATCCCCGTAATTCCTAAGAGATAGGCTACCAGGCTCCCCGCCACAGAACCCCGCCCCGGGCCAACAGCGATTTCTTCCCTTCGGGCAAATTCAATAAAATCGTTGACGATCAAAAAATATGAGGCAAAGCCCATTTTCTTTATTATTTCCAGTTCATAATCCATTCGTTGACTAATCTCAGGGGTATCCATTTGCAACCTTTTTAGACCCTCTAGACATTTTTCTTCCAGTTCCATTTCGGGGGTTTTCTCCGAAGAACCCGGATATTCCGGCAGGAAGAATTTATCAAAGGATAATTCTACATTGCAACGCTGAGCAATTTTAACCGTATTGGCAAGAGCGTCTTTTTCATCGGGAAAAAGCTCGGCCATTTCCTCTGGTGAGCGGAGGTAAAAATTGCTATTGGGAAAACGCATCCTTTCTTCTTCATCAAGGGTTTTCCCCGTTTGGATGCACAAAAGCACATCGTGCGCTTCGGCGTCATCCCGAGAAAGGTAATGGACATCATTGCTTACAACAAGTCCCAGATCTTTGGCCCTGGCCCTTTCCCGTAAAAATTTATTAACCTGAACCTGGTCTTTTAAATCGTGTTCCTGTAATTCTAAAAAGAAATTGTCTCTGCCAAAAATCTGCAGATATTCCTCCAGGGCCTGATCAGCCTTTTCTTCCTGCCCCTGAATTACAAGAGTGGGCAGCTCACCGCTTAAACAGGCGGTTAGGCCAATTAAGCCTCGCCTGTAGCGATAAAGAATATCTTTGTCAATTCGGGGTTTATAATAAAAGCCTTCTGTATTGGAAATACTGACCAGTTCCATCAGGTTGCGGTAACCTTCCAGGTTTTCCGCAAGTAAAACCAGGTGATAAAGGTTTTCTTCCTTGCGACTTTTATCTTTATAGGACCCAGGGGTCAGGTAAACCTCACACCCTATTATAGGGTGAATACCTGCCTGCTTGGCCTGTTGATAAAAAGGAATAGCAGCGTAAAGAACCCCGTGATCAGTAATAGCCACTGCGGACATATTTTTTTCGGTCAGGGCTTTAAAAAGCCCCTTCAGACTTACAGCTCCATCCAACAGGCTGTACTGAGTATGCAGGTGGAGGTGAACAAATTCCGACATTCCCAACCCCTCCTTCTCCTTAATTATTTCTTTTTTCCCCCTCTTATTCCTTCCAATCCCCAGTTTTATTCGTTCTAATAAAAAGAAATGCCTGCAGGATTTTTTCTCCCGCAGGCTCTTTAACTTCCTAACCCCCCAGGACTTTTACCCAGGCCGTCGCTTTGGCAACAAGCTCTTCCCCGGGTTGATTATAGGCCCTCATTTCAACAAGCCCCCCATGACGACCGGCTTCCAGTAATTCGCCTTCAATAAGGAAACTACTCCCCAGGGGCAGGGGTTTTATTGAATAAAAATTATAATTTTCCATTTCGCCCCGCTCTTTATTTTCAGACTGCATTATTTCGGCAGCCAGGTTGGAAAAAAGCAGGTTCATAATTCCAGTGCTCATTACCCCCAGCCTGTTCAGCATATAACCTGTAACTCTCCCCGAGAGGATAAACCGCTTATCCTGGCGGTAGACACTAACAGACCTTAAAACATTATCCTCAAGCCCCTCCCCCATGTGGGGCTGTTTTTCCAGTTGATGCAGAGCCTGCATCACGTCCTGACGGGTGGCAATTCCAAGGAGTTTTTGATTCTCTCCTACAACCGGCAACAGTTCAATTCCCCTCCAGACCATAATATGGGAGACCGTGGCCACGGAAGTCTTGGGGCTCACCGTTATGGGGTCGGGAGTCATAACCCGGGAAACACTCCTTTTTTCCGGAGCCTCCGCTACATCCTTTCCCGTGACAACCCCTACCACCCTGCCGCTCTTGTTAATAACGGGAAACCGGGTATGGTGAGTATTTTTCAGGAGCTGGTACCAGTCCGAAACTGTTGAATCAGGGCTAAGGGAAAACACATCAGTAACCATTATATCCTCGACCAGGAGAATCCTTTTCTGAACACTTCTCTCGAATAAAGCCCGGTTAATCAGGGCCCCAGTGGAAAAGGTATCGTAAGAGGATGAAATTACCGGCAATCCCTTTTTTTCAGCCAGTTTTAGGATATCTTTTTCCACCCCGAAACCCCCGGTAACCAGAACCGGGGCCCCGTGGTTTAAAGCATATTCCTGGATATCATGGCGATTTCCCACAATAACAAGGTTTCCTTCCGCAATGTATGAGGCTGCAGCGGGAAGTTCCATGGCAGCAATCAGAAATTTTTTCAGTTTTTCCTGACTCCCTGCTTCTCCGGCAAGAAGCTCCCCTTCAACTATTCTTGCTACTTCCCTGTAGGTGAGTTCCTGGGTNTTTTGGCGGGGATCTCCGTGAACTCTGATGGTTCCAACTCTTTCAATTGTGTTCACGATACCCTGATTTTCAGCTTCTTTAATAGCCCGGTAAGCAGTACCCTGGCTTACTCCATGTTCTTTGGCAAGTTTGCGCACCGAAATTTTTTCCCCTTCTTCCAGGGATTCAATAAATCTTATCAATTCCAGGTATTTTGGAGCCAAGCAAATCACCTTCTTTTTTAAATCCGGGTAAAATAAACTAGAGGAAATAACGTTTTTATCGCGAAGGAAAATCAGGAACAGGTATTTGAGGTTCAAGGAGGTGGAAACATGGAAGAAAAAGTAAAAACTGCGCTGGAAAAAATCCGCCCCGCTCTCCAGGCTGATGGCGGGGATGTGGAACTGGTTGAAGTTAAGGATGGCGTTGTAAGGGTTCGCCTTACCGGAGCCTGCAAGGGCTGCCCAATGGCCTCCATGACTCTAGCCAATGGTATTGAAAGAATTTTAAAGGAAGAAATTCCTGAAGTTAAGAAAGTTGAAGAAGCATAGATAAAAAGGGGGGGGCCTAGACTCCCCCCTTTTTTATTACTAAATCCTTAAAACTTCACCCGGTTTCAAAATTATAACTTCGGTCTTATCCTCAACCTGTTTTTTAAAATGATCAGGATCCTGGAAAATAAGAGGAAAAGTATCGTAGTGCATGGGAATTACCCGCCTTGGAGCTAAGAAATCAACTGCCCGGGCAGCATCATCAGGCCCCATGACAAAGTTATCTCCAATGGGAAGAATCGCCAGGTCCAGTCCCCCTTCAGGAACAATCAATCGCATATCTGAAAAAAGACCTGTATCACCAGCGTGGTAGATGGAACGCCCTTCTATCTGGATGAGAAAACCACAGGGGCTTCCAGTATAAATGATCTGATCATCTTCTATAACTGCCGAACCATGTAACGCAGGAGTCATTTTTACCCGGCCAAAGGGGAAAACATGAGCCCCTCCAATATGCATCGGATGAACCTGGCACCCTTTTTTCTCACAATAAGTTGCCAGCTCAAAGGGCGCAATTATAGTTGCCCCGCTTTCCTTGGCCATTGTAATAGCGTCACCCAGGTGGTCACCATGACCGTGGGTCAGGAGAATCCAGTCAGGTTTCAATTCCAGATACTCGTCCTCAGCCTGGGGATTACCTGTAATAAAAGGGTCAATAAGCAGTTTATAATCCCCCTCATCAATCCAGAAACCGGAATGACCAAGAAACCGAATTTCCATTGGAAAACCTCCTCAAAGAAGATATATTTTTTCCAGTAATTCTGCCAGGCCATCTTCATCATTATTCCCGCAAACCAGGTCTGCTTCCTCTTTCAATCCGGGAAGAGCATTACCCATGGCCACTCCAAGCCCCGCCCACTTAATCATTTCGATATCATTGGTTTCATCGCCAACAGCTAAAATTTCATCAGGTTTAACTCCAAGGTTTTCGGCGATAAATTTCAGTCCGCTGGCCTTGTTAGCCTGTGGATGCAGAAACTCAAGGATATCCATTTCATGATACTCAGATGTAAAGTGGATATAGCGGCAGGAACCATTTATGCTTTTCCTGCTTTCCTGCAGAAAACCACTTATCTGTTCTTTTGAGCCCACAGCCATTACTCGGTGAAAGGGACGATTGGGAAAACTGGAAAATTCAAACCACTCAACAAAATCCTTGTTTTTTTCCAGGTGTTTTGCCCCCCACTCCATTCGGGGTTCCCGGTAAAGCCAAATATTATCCAGAGAGTGTAAGTAATGATCAATTTGTTGCTCCTCCATTTCCGCAAGCACTCCCGGAAGCCAGCCTGCATCGAGAGGACGGCTTTGGAAAACCTCCTGCCCACAGGAACTTAAAACCAAAGCCCCGTTATGGGTTACTACCGGGAGGGTAATTGCGAGCTCGTTAATTAATTCCCGGCAGGAAAAATATCTCCTCCCCGTTGCCAGAACAACATTTACCCCCATATCCTTTATTCCACTAATCGCTTTTGCAGTTCGGGGAGTAAGTTTTCCTTCTTTATCAACAAGGGTCCCATCAATATCCAGGGCCACCATTTTTTTCTTCATTTACCCGTCTTCCTCCTCTTTTTCCTGAAACAAACCAAGTTCCAGATCTTCAAAGATTATTTTCTGGATATCCTGAAGGATTATACTCATCCTGGTTTCAGCTTCAAGATATTTCCTGGCCCTGATATTTAGTTGAACCAGTTCTTCCAGTTTTTCCAGTTTCTTTTGATCCTCTTCTTTAACTTCCTGGCCCCAGGCTTTCGCTGAATTTACCCGGAAACTAATATTCTGGTAATCATCAACCATTTTTTTTGTTTCCTCATCTTTTAGTAATTCCTGCCGATAGTTTTGATATTCCTGGTATTCTTCTGATTTTTTTAGTTGTTCGCCTAGCTTATGGGCAAGATCGTAAACTGCCACTTTAAAACCCCCTTTTGAACTCAAAAACTTATTATTTTCCCCTTAACTCGATCTTTTTCAATGTATAGGAACCCATAAGAAAAATAGGGAACCCATCTTTTATCAGTAGGAGAACCCGGGTTAAAAAAAAGACAGCTCCGGTGGATTTCATTGTAGGGATGATGGGAATGGCCAAAAACCACCACATCAAGGTTGCGGGAACCAAATTCAACCTGGGCTTTCTGCAGAGCATTGCCCCCCATCCCGTGACCGTGTAAAAGTCCGATCCGAATATTTCCTGCTTTAATTTCTTTTTTTTCCGGCAACTTTTGTTGCAGGGCGGGCCCATCCATATTTCCTCGCACAGCATGGCAGGGAGCCAATTCCTCTAATTTTTTTAATACGTCTTCTGTAACAAGATCCCCAGCATGCAGGATCATATCAACTCCAGCAAAATCCTTAACCAGGTTTTCAGGCAAACGGCACGCCCGGTGGGGAATATGGGTATCGGAAAGCACACCAATTTTCAAATCTATCACCTCAAAGGAAAGGAAGGTTAAAATGCTTTTATCTAATGCTCTTAAATTCAGCCACGAATTAATGGAGCGGGCTCTCCAGCCTGGAGACAGGGCTCTGGACGCCACCGCCGGCAACGGAAAGGATACCCGGCATTTAGCCAACCTCGTTGGCCCTCAGGGCCAGGTTGTAGCCATCGATATCCAGGAGGAAGCGGTAAAAAAGACCGCCAAGCTTTTGGAAGACGAAGGCCATTCCGAACGAGTAGAGCTAATTAATGGAGATCACCGCAACCTGGACGAGTTAACCCGGGGACCCTTCAGGGTAATTGTTTTTAACCTGGGTTACCTGCCGGGAAGTGACCACGAAATTTCGACAAATCCCGATAGTACCATAACAGCTATCCGCAAAGCTTTGCCAATGCTGGCCCCGGGAGGTATAATTACCATCGTAGCCTATCACGGACATACTGAGGGCAAGGGAGAACTGGCTGCTCTGGAAAAATTCTTACCCACCCTCAACCAGGAAGAAGTTATTGTCCTCCAGTACAGTTTTATCAACCAGGCCAACAATCCCCCTATCCTTTTTGCCTTGGAGGCACCAGGGGATGATCATTATCCCGACCGTTAACGGGCAGTTGAAATGGTCCGTGAGGACAAACTGCCAGACAGATGCCGCAAACCCTCTTCCCAAAATGGTCCCGAACCAGGTTTTTATAATCGTGGCAGGCCTGCGGATCAAAGCGTTTCTCCTGGGAATCTTCGGGATTAAATTCCGGACCTTTAATTGCCCCGGGTGGACAGGCCTCTACACAGGCTCGACAATCACCGCAACCATTTTTTAATGGTTCTCCCTGGGGCAGGGGTAGATCCGTTAAAACCGTTCCCAGCCTTACCCTCGGCCCTCTGGCTTTTGTTATAAGGTGGCTGCTCCGGCCAATCCACCCCAGCCCTGCTGCTCGAGCGGCAGTCCTATGAGGAAAAATACTCTGAAATTTATTGCCAATGCGTTGGGAAGCAGGTATGGGGAAGGCCTGCCCTCCGGCTTGTTCCAGGAAGGTGCTAATCTCGAGCATCAAACGATCAAGCTGGGTATTTACCACCCGGTACTGGTAAAGGTAGGTTAAAGAAGGTCCTTCCCGCAACTGGTTGATTAGCACGGCAGGAAAGGGAGCAATTATTGAAACAACATAGGGAAGCCCGGAAAAGTCAATTCCTCCCCGGGATTTTGCATCAGCAAGCTCCTCAGGTGAAAGACATGCAGTTTTTGCAAAACATCCGGTTCCCCGGGTTAATAATTCAATGCTTTCCAAAACTTTTTGCGTCATTTTCAGGAGTTCTCCCTGATGAAAGCGGCGAAAGAACGGTCATAGGTTTTTTCAGTTTCTGCAGAGAAAAAGCAAGCCGGAAGTTGATTACTCCTGCGGTGGAAGGCAATACATTCACAGCATTTTCCCTTGCGGGGACAGGGTTCATAGGTACAGTTGCAGTCTTCCATATTTTTTTCAATTTGCGGACATTGCATTAACCATTCACTCCTTTTTACAGGCTATTAACATTATAACGAAAACCGGCCTTTATGGCAAAACCAATAAACAAAAAAAATTGGAGGGAAGGCAATGTTAAAACCAGACCAGAAGTTAGGAATTCAGGTAATAGCCTCAGCCTGGCTGGCTGTTTTTTGCCTTTTTGGCTACCGGGCAACCTTTTCAGTTCTCCTGGACCCCATGCAGGAGGACCTGGGCTGGACAGTCGGTCAGGTTTCCCTTGGTTACTCCCTTATGATGACCATTTATGCTCTAACCGCCTTTGGCAGCGGGGTAATTATCGACCGCTGGGGGCCCCGGCCAGCTTATGCAATTGGAGCAGTATTCGGAGCTCTCGGTTTTTTTCTGACCAGTCAGGTCCAGACTTATCCCGCCTACCTGGCTTCATATGCCATATTTGCTGGCATTGGCACTGGAATGCTCTGGGTATCCTCAACAGTGTCAGTTCGAAAATGGTTTGTTGGACCCAACTACGCCAGAATGTGGGGATGGGCGTTCATGGGAGCCCCCGTTTCCCAGGTAATATTAAGCCTGGGGGTAGAAAATATTCTTTCTACTGTAGACTGGCGGGCAGCAATGCAGGTTCTCAGTCTGGTTATTCTCGGAGCTCTTATCCTGGCAACCCTGCTCAGTAAAAAAGACCCCGAAAATTATGGTATTCAACCGGGAGGACAGCCAAAAGCGGCCTCTGCTACCACCTGGACCATAAAGCAGGCCTTCTCTTCCTTTGCAATCTGGGGAGCAATCCTGGCTTTCTTCTTCAGCCTGGTCGGAGAATTTTTAATCTGGACCCAGGTGATTATGTTCTGGGTCCGGGAAATCGGTCTTCCCTTAAGGACTGCAACCGGCCTTTATGTCCTTATAGGATTAAGCGGGATAGTGCTCATGCCCCTGATGGGTATTTTCGCAGACCGAATTGTCGCCCGCCAGGACAAAGAAGCGCGGGGCCGGAAAATAATGCTGATAATTGCCCCGCTTTCAGGGGTTCTGGCCTGTTTACTCCTTTTTTCCACCCGGGTTTCCCTTATCGGAGGAGCCATCTCTGCAATTCTTTTCACAATTTACTGGGCAATTGAGCCGGGGGGAGTGGCTGGATATGCCGGTTCAATATTTGGTAGGGCTTCTCTGGGAAAAATCTGGGGACTCTCAACCCTTATCTGTATGGGTTTGGGTCCTGCCCTGGGTACTTTTATGGGGGGGTTCTTATACGATTTCTCAGGGACCTACTTATTTTCAATCCTGTTTGCTCTTTTCTCATTCCTGCTTTCCGCTATTTTTGCTATCCTGCTCCCGCTCTCAGCTAAAAAAAGTTAAAATAATAATGGTAATTATTATTAAAAAGAGTTATAATATAAGCACGAATAATTTAGGGGGGAATAGTGATGTTAAAAATTACCCTTTTTGGTGCTTTTATTATTGCTCTGCTTTTCCTGGCTTTTCCCCTGGAGGTGAATGAAGTGCAGGCCGAAATACCACCTATCGACGACAACTCTCCTGAAAATTATGAACTTGCCACATTTGCTCTGGGCTGATTCTGGGGACCGGATGCCCGGTTCGGGCAATTAGATGGTGTCATCAGTACTGTAGTGGGTTATGCTGGCGGGACAACTCCCGACCCCACCTACCGAAATATGGGAGATCACACGGAAACCTTACAGATTAAATTTAATCCCGACCATATTTCTTATTCCGCTCTCCTGGAAATATTCTGGAGTGACCACAACCCTTCCTCTTACCCCTATTCCCGGCAGTACAGGGCTGTAGTATTTTATCACAACCCTGAACAAAAAGAACTTGCTGAAAAAACACGGGAAGAACTTGCTGAAAAAACAGGAAGAAACGTTTATACTGCCATTGAACCCTACACCAATTTTTATTCTGCTGAAGATTACCACCAAAAATATTACCTGCAGGCCAATCGAAGATTAATCGGAGAATTGAAAGAAATTTATCCTGACTTTACTGACCTGGTTTATTCTACAGCTGCAGCAAGAATAAACGGCTATATCATGGGTTACGGGACCTCAGAAGAACTGGAAAGAGATCTCCCGGAACTGGGATTGAGCGAGAGAGCTCAATCAGATTTAATCTCCGCTTTCCAGCGGCGGAATTAATAGCAAAAAAATAGGCCCCCCGGGCCTATTTTTTTAATGCTTCCTTAACCTCTTGCAACTGTTTAATTATATCAATATTCTGCGGACATTTATCCATACATTCTCCACATTCGATACAGTGTTGCGCGGTTTTCCCCTGGGGAACAAATTTTTCTCCAGCTTCCATTTTTTGATATACCTCGCGGGCATAATCCTTAAGGTCATAAACCCGGTAATAATTCATCAACTGGAAGTTAGCAGGAATATTAACGTCATGTGGACAGGGCATGCAGTACCCGCAGCTCGTGCAGTACAGCTCAGCCAGGGCTTTGAGTTCCTCTGTAGTGGACTTGATTTTTTCGTGTTCTTCTTTGCTTAAAGGTTCGGGCCGGGAAGCCGTGGCTATGTTTTCTTCCACCATTTCTATGTTCTCCATTCCCGAAACAGCAGTACTCACATCAGAATTGGCAAGGACAAAGCGCAGGGCAAGTTCTGCAGAGGTACTGACTCCTTTAGGGAGCATCTTTTCAATGACTTTTGAAGGTCTGGCCAGGCGACCACCTGCAACCGGCCCCATTATTGCAACACCCAGGCCTTTTTCCCGGGCCAGGGCAATCGCTTCTTCGTTCTCCCGGTTAAGGATGTTGTACTGAACCAGCATAGTTGTAAAATGGCCATCCTGGATAATCTCTATGAGGTCTTCAACTTCCCCGTGGAAAGAAAAGCTGATATTTTTGATAAACCCCTTTTCCTGGGCTTTTACCGCTTTTTCTAAGAAACCTCCTGGGGCCAGTACTTTTTCCCGGTAATTCTCCCCATTTAAACTCCAGAGGTGGTAAAAGTCGATATAATCGGTTTTAAGTCTTTTTAGCGACTGATGCAAAAATTCGTCCAGGTCATATTCATCTTTCGTGCCCACCGGACACTTGGTAGAAATATAAACTTTTTCCCTGTAACCATCCTGAAGAGCCTCACCAACCAGGTCCTCGCTTTTACTGTCGCAGTAAAAGGGAGCGGTATCAATATAATTGATCCCCATGTCAATGGCTCTCCGAATAATTGGAGTTGCTTTATCTGCTTGGTGGGGGATTCTCATTGCCCCAAAAGATATGGGAGTTATCTTTGCTCCGTTGGAACCAAAACTGCGCTTTTGCATATTTATCCTCCTCTATGAAATGAACTCAAGTTCAAGGTTAACAATTTCACATTCACGTTCGATTATCGAAGTAACCTGCTGAATGGTCCGTTCAATGTGGCGGCGGTCATTGGAGACATGGGCAGCAACTATAATTGCGCTCTGCCAGGTATCCTGAGCTCCTACCTCGGCGATAGAAACATTATAGCGGCAGCGGACCCGGTCCAGGAAGCTGCGCATTATTTTCCTTTTTTCTTTCAGGGAATTCACTCCCAAAAAACGTAAATTCCAGGTGCAAATTCCGGTCATCAGTTTTCGCCTCCATTTTTCAACTTCAGTTTAAAAACTGTATCCTCCACCCACCTGAAGTCTCGGGAAATCAAGATCTCTGCTGATTACTCCGCCTCTAAGATCCCAATTGGGATTTACCCTGTACCTGATTCCCACTTGATATGCCAACCCAAAATTCCTTCCATCGGTAACCAGGGCTGCTTCAGCTATTCCCAGAAAGTCAGTATTTAAGGAGCGAGCAGCAGTAAACCCAAAATAAAACTTCTGGCCGCGGGTAACTCCTCCAATAACTGCGAACGCAGGCCTGGCCTGGACTTTTACGCCCAGTCTACCGAAAGGACCTCCTATCCGGCCCGAAATTGCCAGATTATCTGTAAACCCGTATTCACCGCCAAGAACAAGTCCCCGATCACCAACTACCATCAAACTAACTTCTCCACCATGAGTTGTTACCCAGGGTGGTTGCAGGGCCAGAACCGGGCCTGAACTACAAATCAAAAATAAAAGGAAGGTTGTTAAAATCAATCCTGCTTTTTTCATATTTTCACCCTTTTTCAGCTTTTATTTATTCAGATTCGCGAACAAAATCAGTTATCCTCCAAAATATTAAACTCATCTGCCAGGGAATGGCAAAAATTACCCGGTTTAAAACCATCCCCCCAGAACCCAAATAACTTCAAGGATAACTCTTCCCTGGGTCCCAGGGTTTTCAATCCCGGGTATGCAACGCTAAAAATGTACTGGTAGGGGTGAGGTATTTCACTAAAATTAATTCCCTGTTCACAGCCTGTAGCAAGAACCATCCTTTCTTTAGCCTGAAGGCTGCACCAATCAAGTTTCCCTGCAGCCCCCTCCATTTCCCCTAAAACCCGGGTTCGGGTTACATCTTTCCTGCCTGTTTTCAAAACCGAACCCTCTGGGATAAAATCGGTCCGGGGGAATAATATAATGCGGGGATTTACTCCAAAGCTAAAACGGGTTTTATTCTTCAGAGTAAATTTTATTGCCAAAACAGGAATCTGGGGCAGAGTTAAATAACTAAGGGAGAGTTCCAGGCCCTTGAATTCTTTTCTTTCGGGTTCAATATCCAGCACCAACCCCTGCCAGTTGAGACCACTGGGAGTTTTTCTTTCAACCCAGCGAGGATTGAATTTTTCCTTGCACAAATACCCGGGGTATCTACTTCTTTCTTGTAAGGCCAGGGTGGGCCCGATACCTCCGAACCAGGGGTACATCCATTCCATGACGTCAACTTCGGGGTGCGGGGAATTCAAAACTTCCTGGCCCCTGTACTGCAAGGAATAGAGGGTTCCGCCAAATTCGGGATCAATTTTAAACTGGAGATCTCCATTTTGAATCTCCCAGCAGGAACCATCCTGTCTGGAAGTCAGATTGTCCTCAGAAGAAGTTACAACAACCGGAAGAAATTTTTCTTTTTGCCACCCCCGCAGGCGGTAAGAAGTTTGCAGGCAGTAAATTCCTGATTTTACCTGGACATCCTTCCAATCCAGTTGCAACCCGTAACCCCGGCGTTCCTCGAGGAAAACCTTTGCAGAGTCCTGCTGGGGCTCAAGCCCTTCTGGCGCCTTTAGATCCAGGTTTAAAAGGGATTTTCTTCGTCCTGGATAGGCAACCTTTATAATACCCGAACCTTTACCATCTTGAATTACAGGGATTTTCCCGTCCCACTCCGGTTCACCGATATTCTTAACTGGCCCTCCTACATTTGGCCATTCCAGTTTCTCAGACAGTTGGGCAACTTTTTGCCAGTCCCCACCTCCAACATAAAAAGCTGGTCCAGGAAAAATCTTTTTGGAAAAGCCCTCGATTTCCTGGGTTTGTTTCTGTTGAAGAAAATCATTCGCCCATACTTCAACTTCACCTTCCCCCGAAGGTAAGCAGATCCCAACAACCCGGTTCCCTGTCTCAAAAGCCTGCCAGAGAGCATCAAAAAGCTCTGCTGGTCCGGAAAAATCAGCAAAACCAGGAAAAACCTGCTGATCATAATCTTCCCGCAATAATCCCTCCCGCAGTGGAATTACCACCCTTTCATGATCAGCCCCGGCAATACTGTTTTGCGGGGAAAGGATAATAGTTTCCCGGGAATCGGAAAGATTTTCNAGTTCATATTCCGTATAAATTTCTGATCCGGCCAGAGAAATTTTCTTGGTCAAGCGCATTCGAGATGGCTGAAACCTTTCCAGGGAAATAGAAACCTGCTGTCCCTCGATCCTGTGCTGGAAATTTTGCTGGAAAAAGAGCGACGAGTTATAGGGCGGGCCCCACTGCATCATTTCTATATTCACTACCGAACCTTTTCTTGCTTTATCAAAAACCTCTACCTTGCCCCCATTTATTTTCAAAGCAAGGTAATCATTTACCAGCCAGGTTTTATTATTGATTTCTCTGGCAACCAGTTCACCGCCGGATCTTACCAGGACATCTCCCTTCCAGGGAATTGCCTGAAAATATTCCTCTTCGAAGCGGTAGGTAAGAACCATATCCAGATGGGCTACTCCCTTTTTTTTGCCCTGCAAAAATACCCTTATTCCCGCCTTACCTCCTGGAGAAATTTCAATACCCGTTTCAGGTACAGTAATTTCCAGGTGGGAAGAACTTATAAAATGCGCTTCTCCGATTAAATCCCGGTCAAGCTTATTTTCCAGGTTGAACCAAATTTCAGTTTTTTCCCCGGGTTTGACCTCGATTAATTCTTCAGGAGGCGAAACCTTTAAAACCTGATTAAGGTCAAGACCAATTCCCATATCCAGCTGATGGTTGTGCCAGAGAACCTGAGCATTCAGGATTGAAGTTTTACTTCCCTCTGCGGGCATGTCGCTCTGGCGCTGGCTTAAACTCCTCTTCTTCCTTCCATTCCTTTGCCCGTATAGGCATTTTACCGGAGGGCCAGAAAGGATCATCTCCGCTGAAGCTGATAAAAACAGGAGTTTCTTCTCGATCTTTGGAAATTTTCCAGAACAAGGAGTTCTCTTGATTTAACGGATTTATCTGCCGTTCAAGAAAAAGACTGATGGAAAAGTCAGGAGTTTCTATATTAGCAATTTTTTCTGATTTGCGGTCCACCCGAACCAGCAGATATTCGTCATCCCAGGTCCAGCGGTAATTAAATACTTCAATCCCTTCCCAGGTTTCTTCATCTTCGGAAAGGTTGAAAGACCGCTGGAGAAACCCATACCATTCCCGGGAATCAATATATTCCCGGACAAGGGGATTCTGTAAAATCAGGGGGAGATAATTAACCATATGGACGGAAGTTTCCGGATTCCAGAAGAAACCCATTTTTTTATACAACGGGATAGCCTTCCTGTTAGAAGGCCAGGTGTGTAGGTCCAGCCTGTGGTATTTTTCCTCAATAGCCCTCTGGACACATTTAAAAAGTAAGCTCCGCCCAATTCCTCGACCGTGGAAATCGGGATGAACATTTAAAAGCGGTATGTAGGCAGTTTTCTTTTTTCCATCAATACAGGTCAGGGAAGAAAACCCCGCAATATCATCCTGATCCCAGGCCAGGAAAATTTCCCAGTCGACTTCTTCCATCCAATTTTTAACAAACTCAGCCGTAAAGGGAACCCCGTGGGTCAATCCGCTGCCCGGCCAGGCCAGATCGCTTCCATTAATATGCGCAGCCATTTTCTGGGCATCTTCCTGTTGGTACTTTTTTATTTCCAAAATTCAAGCCCTCCTTCCAATGGTACAGTAAAAATGTTTTCGCCGAAACAATCAAGGAATCCTTTTATGAACTTTGCATCAACACAAACCTTTATGGTATATTTTTAAGTAGCACCAACCGGAAAGGAGAGTTATCAAAATGGAAAAACTAAAAAAATTCTTAAATCAAATAGACAATAAGGGCTACAAGGCTTACAAGGATTTGCAGGGCCAAACCTTCATTTTTCCGGATTTTGACCTTGATTTTTATTACGTCCAGGGGGATCCCTTTGCCGGGCCTTCCCAGGTAGCAATTAAAATAGACCAAAAAAAAGCCCGGTTCCCCGAGGCAACCTTTAACACAGGGGTAAGAAACATTGCCCTGAATGACTATCTAACTCGAATCCTGGACCAGAAAATAAAGATAATTTGCCGGGGCAGAAGAGGCACGGGCAAAAGTGGGCTGGTTGCAGTTGATGCCCCGGGACAGGAAATCCTGGAAAGAAGCAGTGTCCGGGTTACTTCGGGCCAGGTAGAAGCAAGGCTTTTTATTGGGCTTCCCGCCCGGGGCCGCAAAATATTGGGAAGACAGGCCGAAGAAATGCTCCTGGAAGAAATTCCCCGCCTGGTTAAATCCGCCCTGTTTTTCACCTCTTTGGAAAGAAATCCCCTCGTAAACCACATTCAAACGGCTGAAGATCAGGATTTTATGCGAGATGAACTGCAGGAAAAGGGTTTAGTTGCCTTTATTGCCAACGGTTCCATTCTTCCACGCCGCAGCGGTATTGACCAGAGACCACTTTCTCGCAGGGAAGCAGTACCTTTTTATTCTCCTCCTTCCCTGGAAGTTGAACTTAACACTCCCCATACCGGAAAAGTCAAGGGTATGGGCATCCCCAGGGGCATCACCATTATTGTAGGGGGAGGATATCACGGAAAGTCAACCCTCTTGCGGGCCCTGGAGAGAAGCGTCTACAACCACATCCCCGGGGACGGCAGGGAACATGTCGTTACCAACCCAGAGGCTTTAAAAATCCGGGCCGAAGACGGCCGCCGGGTTGAAAAAGTTAATATTACACCCTTTATCAGTAACCTGCCCTATGGCCAGGACACAGGCGCTTTCTGTTCAGATGAAGCCAGCGGAAGCACTTCCCAGGCCGCAAATATTCTTGAAGGCCTGGAGGCGGGGGCTAAGGTTCTGCTTATGGACGAGGATACCTCGGCCACCAATTTCATGATCCGGGATATGCGGATGCAAAAGCTCGTTGCGAAAGATAAAGAACCGATAACCCCTTTTATTGATAAAGTCTCGCAGCTTTATTCTGAGCTTGGAGTATCAACAATACTGGTTATCGGTGGTTCTGGCGACTATTTTGACGTTGCAGATACGGTAATTATGATGGATGAATACAGGGCCCGGGATGTTTCCCAGGAAGCCAGGTCAATTGCCAGCGATAATAAAACCCTCAGGAAAATAGAAGGGGGTAAAAACTTCGGTGAGATTTTACAGAGAAAACCCCAGCCGCAAAGTTTAAACCCCCGCAAAGGGAAAAAGGTAAAAATTAAGTCTCGCTCGGATGAAGCTATTCAATTTGGCAGGGAAAATATTAACCTGCAAAATGTTGAACAGATAGTCGATCCCAGCCAGACCAGAGCCATCGGAGATCTGATATTCTTTGCCCTGAAAGAAAATATTATTGACGGTAAAAAACCTCTTGCAGAAATCTTAAAAATAATTGAAAAAAAACTCGAGGAAAAGGGCCTGGAAATAGCATCTCCCTTTCCCAATCAACCCCAGGGGAATTATGCCCGGCCGCGGCCTCTGGAAATAGCTGCTGCTTTAAACAGGCTTAGAACCCTGCAGGTCAGGGTTTAACCCTTTCTTCTCCGGTATAAAGATTGAAGCGGGGGCCCCGGCAGAATCCTATTAAGGTTAAGTTAAACTCCCGGGCCCTTTCCACTCCCTGGCTGGTAGGAGCAGAACGGGAAACCACAACCCGCACCTTATTAACCAGGGCTTTTGTAACCATTTCCGAAGAAATTCTACCGCTACAAACCAACACTTTGTCCTCCAGTGGAAAACCATTTTTCCCCGCCCATCCAAAAACCTTATCCACAGCATTGTGCCGCCCGATATCTTCACAGGCAAATAATAAATTTCCGCTTTTATCTCCCAGGGCTGCAGAATGAGTTCCTCCTGTTTTGGAAAAAACCTCACCTTCCTTTTCCATTAAACCCATTAACTCAAAAAATATTTTTGCGGGGAAAATTGGTCCCGGAGGGAGGGTATTTATTTTTTCCCGCTGCCTTTTACTGCTGAAAGAAAAACCCCGGCCACAACCGCTTGACATTACTCGTTTTCCCATCCGGGAAAGGTCGGGTTTTTTTTCATTTTTCGTTTCTACATCAATAACACTCAGGTCAGAGTTAAATTTAAAATGGGTAATTTCCTTTGCAGATTCAATAAAACCCTCTCCAAACAAAAATCCCGTAGCCAGTTCCTCCTGGTACTGTGGTGTTATTTGCAGGGTTAGAATTTCGAAGCCGTTAAGCATTATGGTTAAAGGATTTTCAATAACCACACTATCCTCTTCAGGATGCAGGGAACCTTTTTTAAATTTTTTAATGTTAAAATGTTTCCAGAGAGATCCTTCCATTTTTCTCCCTCCAATTAAAAAAAATAGTCCCTGCAGGGCAGGAACTAGGCTGATTTATCTTTTGCTTTTCCTTTTTTTTCACCATTATTGCTCCCGGAGTAATCTGTTGAATAAAAGCCGGAACCATTAAAAATAACGGCGGGTTTACTGATTAACCTCTTAACCGTGTTCCCGCATTCAGGGCATTCGGTAAGAGCATCCTCCGCCATTGATTGAATTATTTCAAAATCTCCGCATTTCGTGCAACGGTACTCGTATGTTGGCATCTACTTTCCCTCCAAAAATTTCAATTCTATTTTCTCCCATACATTATATATATATCCTAAATCTTAATTCTTGTCAAGTAAAGGCAGCTGGCTGGTAGGAAAACATAAATCAAAACTATACTGATACCGCTCCATTTTATTCAACAAAGTATGACAGATCAAATTCCAGGTTTTCTGCACTCCCGCTTATTTTAAAAATCCATTCACCGGGCCCATAGATAGGAACCTCAATATTTCTGCTCCTAATCTTCATATTAAAGCCTGCATGGCTTTCTTCCCTGACCATTTCCTCCTTGGGATTAATTAAAACCAGGTTGAAGTTTGCCCGCTCTGCCTGGAAAAAATAATTAAAAATAAGGGTTTTGGTTTCATCATCTTCAAGGACAATTTTTTCCAGGATCACCTCTCTATCCATGGTTTCGATATAAAAAGAAACCCTGTTTTCAGCGGGACCAATTGTATTCATCTGGGCCAGGGAAAAAGAAGTAATAGCAAGCAGCAAAAAAAACCAGATAGCAAAAGAAAATTTGCCGGAAAATTCCCCTCTGTAGGCCTTCCATTTTACATCTTCTCCAGTGCGTAACCTTTTTGCCAGAACAAAAAAAGGTATCCTGCGGAAAAATAAAATCAAAATCAGGGAAAAGATCAAAAAAGCAAAAAAACTAACCCAAAAAGGATGGACACCCGTGTGCTGGATAAAGGCCACCACATCATCTCCCTGGAAGCCGCCTCGAAAAAAGTACAGGACGGGCAAAAATATCCAGGCCAGGGTCTGGGAAACAAAGGAAAAAATCAATACGGCCAGAGAAATTCCAACAACTGGTTTAAAGTTTCGAATGGGAACCATTAAAATTCCTAATAATCCTAACTTTACCGGGAGTAAAGTTCCTCCTATAATCACAAGGGCCCTTTCCCAAAAACCCAACATACTAAGATTTGAATAGGAAATATGAGGGCTGCCCAGGAAAATAAAGGGCTGAATATAGTTAATTTCTCCTCCAAAAAACAGAACAAAAAGACCATGCCCGGCCTCGTGGATAATACCATTTACCACTATTGAAATAATTGTGATGGAAATAAAGATTAAAAAAATCCTGATCTTTTTCATTTTTCGTCCCCATTTTTTTGAGATGTTAAAACCTTTCCCAACATTCAACTTCATCTTCCCGGGAAAATTTTTGAGGAGCTTTTTCCCCTGGTGGCCGAGATAAATTTAATCTCTCAGTATATTTTTTGATTTTATTAAAAAACCCTCTTCTGCTTTTGAATAATTCTTCGCTATCCAAAAATCGATGGGCCATGCAATAACTGGTTTTTTCCCTTTCCCAGGCTTTAAATAAGCAAAATAATTAATTTTCTGCAATATTGGGGGATTTCAGCCAAAAACTATTAGCTCAAACACAAATAAATCCAGACAACCGATCAGATTTTCGGAAAAATTTCCTTAGATATCCAGTTTTTTGCCAATAAAATCAATAAAAATATAGTTGACTCAAGGGAACCTCAAAAAAAATGAAATATTTTTTAATTTTCGCAATAAATCAAAATAAATAATTTAAATTGACCGGATTTCAAAAAAAATAGTTGAGCCCTTTAAAATCGTTAATAAATGCTTTCATTATTTGATTTTTTAGTATATAATAAGTTGGTATGAATATTTTTTTTAAAAGGGGTCTCCATCATGAGAACTTTTTTCCGGTTAA
>SL_3KL_010_SEDDRAFT_10000500_pt1 | contig 32310 bp, 32 predicted proteins | sample SodLakKL_010_SED_2_FD_10381 | JGI IMG/M metagenome (IMG submission 10381)
CGGGCACCAGCGGGGCGATCGAATTGAACGACAACACCGTGCGCGACAACGACAGTCATGGCCTTCGTTTGACCAATGTGACCGGTTCGCCGGTCTTCGAGGGCAACGAGCTGATCAACAACGGCGGCTACGGCCTGTCTATAGTGGACCAGCCTCTGATGACCGGCCTGGTGGGCAACACTGTGACCGGCAACAGTTCCGGCCCGGTGTTTTTGAACCCGAACGCTTCGGCCACGGTGGTGCCACTGGACAACGACCTGGACGGTCCGGTCTGGCTGGGCAGCGGCACGCTGGATGTGGACACGACCTGGAACAATCTGCGCGACTACTATTACCAGGGTGGCTTTTTCACGGTGGCTGAGGGGGCGACGTTGACGGTGCCGGCCGGGGTGGTGATCAAATCAACCAGTGCTACCACGGCATACCGGGTCGATGGCGTGCTGTCGGTCGAAGGCACGGCTGCCGACCCGGTTTATTTCACCGATTACCGTGACGATACCGTCGGCGAGTGGAGCGAGCCGGGTGACCTGGAGCCGGGCAGATGGCGTTACATACAGGTCCGGGATGGGGGTGAGGCCATTCTGGATCATCTGCATGTTCGCTACGCCAGCAACTTTAACAACCCGCGATCGATCTGGGTTCGCAGCGGTGGCTTGTTGACGCTGCGCGACTCGGTGATCAGCGAGGGTCGGCGCGTGGGTATCGAGATCAGCGGCGGCAGCGAAGATCACATCATCGAGCGCACGATCGTTGAGACGCACCAGGAAGAGGGGATTGTGCTGTCCGCCACCAGCGGGTCAATTCAGTTGACCGACAACACCGTGCGCGACAACGGCAGCCATGGCCTGGAACTGAGCAATGTGACCGGCCCGGTTAGCTTGGCAAATAATCAGATCACGAATGGTGGTGGCCACGGTATCGTGATATCGGGCAGCGGCTTGCCCGAATCTCCGAATGGATCTTCGCCGCTCATCGACATTGTCGGCAACCGCATCAGTACTCAGTCGCTCGATGGTCTGCGGATCATCGACAGCCAGGTGTCCATCGAAAGCAACCGTATTTTCGACAACCAGGGTACTGGTATTTCCCTTGAGGGCGAAACGACCACCCCGGACCTGTTCGGCAACTGGATCAGCAACAATGCCGGCGGCGGCATCAACGCCTCGGACCAGGCCAACCCGTTGGTCGGCGGAACCCGCGACACCGGCAACGACATCGCCGGCAATTCGCCTTTCGGGATTCGCAACCAGACCGCCGAAGGCGTGGTCATCCAGGCCCAGTGCAACTGGTGGGGTCATGAAACTGGGCCTTTCGAGCTGGATGAAAACCCGCAAGGTCAGGGTGATGCGATCGAGGGTCCCGGCGGTGTGGAGTTCGTTGAATTTCTGACCGAGTCAGCAATCGACAGCGTATTCCGCGATCGCTTCCAATGGTTGGATGACGAAGAGAATGATGGCTGCTGAGTGCCCTCCGGATTCCATGAGGCGATTGCCTTGGTGATGGTGACGGTGCGTTGAGTCCAGCCGGTTAGACTTGAGCGAGTTTCTGATCGGAAGTTCGCTTGTGAGCAAGTCCACCGCCATCGTCTGGTTTCGGCGTGATCTGCGTCTGGCCGACAACCCGGCCCTGGACCGGGCCCGGAAAGAACATGAATGTATCGTGCCGGTGTTCATCTGGGACCCGCAGGCCGAGGGTGAGTGGGCGCCGGGTGCGGCCAGTCGCTGGTGGTTGCATCATTCGCTGGCCGAATTGTCCGATCGGCTTGAACAGCGCGGTAGCCGCTTGATCATCGCTCAAGGGGATACGGCCGAAGCGCTGTCTCGGATCCGCAACGCCACCGGGGCCAGGGCCGTTTACTGGAATCGGCTCTATGAACCGGCCCTGGTCGAGCGTGACCGAGATCTGAAACAATCGTTGCGTGATGACGGCATCGAGGCTGAAAGCTCAAATGGCGCCTTGCTGTTCGAGCCCTGGGAATTGCTCAAGGACGATGATTCGCCTTACCTGGTATTCACCCCTTTCTGGAAGCAGATGCAGCGCCGCTGGCGGCCGCCGGAAAGCTGTCCGGAACCGCGCAAGCTGAAAGGCCCCGATCGCTGGCCGGCCTCGGTGGATCTGGATAGCCTTTCCCTGCTGCCGAAACTGGATTGGGCCGACGGTTTCAGCGAGCGCTGGAGTCCGGGTGAGCTGGGCGCCAGGCGGCGGCTGGATGGATATTGCGCCGATGGGGCCGATGACTACGATCGCACTCGCAATTCGCCGGACTGCGATGGGACTTCACGTCTGTCGCCACATCTGCACTTCGGCGAGATCTCGCCGGTCCAAGTGGCGCTTGCGCTCGATGAGGCCGGAGAGCTGCCAGCCGGCAAAGGACGGCTGTCCCTGTTGCGCGAGATCGCCTGGCGCGAGTTTTCCTGGCACCTACTGTTTCATCACCCGCAAACGCCGCTTGAGCCTCTCAAATCCCGGTTCTCGGAGTTTCCCTGGCGGAATCGCAAGGAATACCGGGATGACCTGAAAGCCTGGCAACAAGGCCGCACCGGTATACCACTGGTCGATGCCGGCATGCGCGAACTCTGGGCGACCGGCTGGATGCACAACCGGGTCCGCATGGTGGTGGCTTCATTCCTGACCAAGAATCTTCTGATTCCCTGGCAGGAGGGGGCCAAGTGGTTCTGGGACACACTGGTCGATGCTGATCTGGGCAACAACACCCAGGGTTGGCAGTGGACGGCTGGGTGTGGCGCGGATGCCGCGCCCTATTTCCGGGTCTTCAACCCGGTGTTGCAGGGCGAGAAATTCGATCCACAGGGCGAATATGTCAGGCGCTGGTGCACTGAACTGTCCAACCGTCCGTCAAAGACGCTGCATCATCCTCTTCAGCCTGGTGAAAGCATCAGCAGTTATCCACTTCCCATCGTCGACCTGAAAGGCAGTCGGCAACGAGCCCTTGAGGCTTACGAGCGAATCAAGCGTGACTGAAATCGGCTGAACGCCGATTTCTACAAGCCGGGTCGGTGATGATAGCGCCAGTGCCAGGGTTCCCAGGCAATTCCGTGGCGATTTTCTCGCGGATAGGATTCCTTGAAGCCGTAGATGCCGGCATTCGAGCGCAGCCAGCGATAGGCCTTGGTTTCGCCGAATTCCGGTTCAAGCGGCTTGATGCCCGGAGTGGTCACGTCGATGGCCTGACCACTATGATGCTCACTGTAGCCGGGCGGAGCCGAGACTTTGAGAATGTCATCAATGGACTGGCCTTGCTCGAGCTTGCGGCGAAACAGATTGGCCTGGTAGTTCACGCCGCGGAAGGCCGACACCAGCTTGAGCTCGATGGCATGACCGGAAGCCGCGGTTTGCAGGCGCGTCCAGGCCGTGGCCGCAGCCGGAACCAGGCGCTGGTCCCGGTCAAAGATATCACGGCCCACCGGGACCAGTGTCTTGGCCTCCGGTTGCAGACACATGCGGTAACGGATCCCATAATCGGCGGGAATTCCAAGTTCATCCTGCAGCTTGATCAGGGCGATCAGTTCAGGGTCAGCGCCATCTAGCAGGTCTTTTTCCAGGACTGGAGTGGGCGAGTCCCCGGCCTCGGAACCCGTCCGGTAGCCCATCGACTTGATAAAGCCTGACACCTGTTTCTTGACCTGACAACCCAGCTTGCGGATGCCATAAGACAGGGCAAGCTGTTCGGCGGCCTTGAATAGTTGCTTGGGCGTTTCCGGAGATGCCGTTTCCGGATCCAGGTAGCAGGCCAGAATCAGAGCATGATCGATATCGACCGCAGTCAAACCAGCCAATCGATTGCCACGGGTGGCCAGAATCAGGGATTTATCAGGAATGAGACTGGCCAGATGTTTTTCAATATTGGCAGGTCTTTTTCTGCCAGCCATCATGTCAGGTAGTTGATTTTCGATCAGGCGGGCCAGGGTCGGCAATTCCGCATTCCTGGCCGGCCTTATCCTGATGCCATTATTCATACACGCTCCGGCGGATTGATTTATTGACGCCTAGATTTTCACCCCCGGGAGACAGGCGATACGCAATAGATTCTAAGCGATTGCAGCCATTGCGTACAGGGTCGAATGGAAACTGTTGCGTGATAGCATGGCGAAATCATGATGCCGACAGTGACAGACTGGTTTTCGAAACTTGGGCAGGCACTGGTTCTCCTGATGCTCCTGGCACTCCTGTTGTTCGCACCAGCCCGGCATGTATTGATGCCCCTGTGGCCCTGGCCGGTCGAGGAGTGGATCATTGCCGAAACCACCTCTGATGAAGCACGACGCGAGTTCGTTGTCGCCAGGCCAGGCGCTCGGGAGCAGCAGGCCCTGATTTCACGTGATCGTCCCATCATGCTGGTCAGCATTGAAACGAACGATGGCGAGTTCGTTCGTGGATTCCTGGTCGGCGCCCGGTCCGAACCCGATGCGGCATTGATGGAAGGGATTCCGTCGTGGCTTTTCGACCAATGGCGGTCGCCGCCGCATCCGGCCAATGCGGTGCTGGTGGTGATGCGGGCCGATGAATCCAGGACCGAGCTGATGCTTGGGGAGATTCATCGTCTGTACCGGCCCAACCAGATCTCCTTGATCGAACGGGTGCTGTTGACCGGGCAACGCGTGGTCGAGTCGTGGCGATTGCCCGGCTGAACAACTTTGCGCGGGCGCGACCGGTCTTTTATCAAACAGATTCCTGTGCTTGGTCTGATTACTGCATCGCAGGATTTCAAACAGAACAAAATTCCTGGAAACCACCGAAGAGGATTGATGTGATCTTGGGGGTCAGGCCGTGAGCGGTCGGATACCACCCGATGCTTCTCCCCAAAATCCCACCCTACCAATCGGCTTTCCACAGGCCCGTGTTTTTGGTGTTTCTTCAGCACACGGCGACTTTCAGGCTCGTCTCCGTTAGCTCCGCGACAGCGAGCCCGGAACCGGGACCCCTCAGAGTGGTTCAGCGGCTTCCTAGAACGGGGCCACCTGGTCGATATGATCGGACCCGTGCATGACCATCAGCAACCGATCCACCCCCAGGGCTACTCCGGAACATTCGGGCAGTCCGGCATCCAGCGCCGCCAGCAGGTTTTCATCGACGGGCATGGTCGGGCGTCCCAGTTTGCTGCGGCGCAGATTGTCCTTGTCGAAGCGACGCCGTTGTGTTTCGGGGCAGGTGAGTTCACGGTAGCCATTGGCCAGTTCGACTGCCCCCCAGAACACCTCGAAGCGTTCGGCAATGCGGTCATCCTCGGGGTCCAGGCGGGCCAGTGCCGCCTGACTGGCAGGGTAGCCATGGACAACCGTCAGGCGGTCGGCTGGAAAGTGCGGTTGAATCTGCGTGGCAAACAGGTAATCCAGGCGCATATCACGGTCGCAGTCAGCCGGCAGAGTCGGAGTGAGCCGGACGATTTCGCTATCCTCACAGGTCAAGGGGTCGCAGGACAGGGTTTCTTGCAGGCAGGCGCGCCAGGATCGGTTGATCGCATTGGATTGCAGCAGGTCAGAGACCGGGCAACAATAACGGATCAGTTCGACGACCTCATCGGCCAGTGCCTGCCAGGTCCAGCCGGTTCGGTACCATTCCAGCATCCAGAACTCTCGCCGGTGGTGACGACCCTCCTCATGGGCGCGAAAGACGGGGCCGAGTTCGTACAGGTCGCCGACATTGTCAGCCAGCAGGCGTTTGTGAAAATACTCCGGTGAAGTGCGCAGAAAAGCCGCCTGCCCGTGTAAAGCAAAGCTATCGATATTGGGATCGGTGATTCCGTAGTCGGTGATCAGCGGCGTGGTAACCTCGAGAACATCCCGTTCAATGAAAAACTGTCGAATATCGGCCAGTAACCGGGCTCGGATTTCCAGCATGGCAGGATCAATATCGGGCCGCCAGGTCATGTCGCGGGTCCGGTTTTCAGTGTGCTGACGCGAAATTTGATGCCGACTTTCTTCAGTTGCTTGCGCTCAGTCTCCAGGTCGCGTTGGGTCAGGGGATGCCTGCCTAACCAGTCCGGCGGCAATTGCAGCTCGAGTCCGTCACCGCGCGCAATCAGGGCATAGTCAGTGCTCTGGGTATCGGTGCGTGAACGGAACAGGGTCGTGGCCAGACGCAAAATGGCCAGCATTCTGCGTGCCGGAGTCTGCAATCGCGCAGGCAATCGCTTGATTCGAGCCGGGTCGATGCGGCCATGCTGCAGTCCGGCAATAGCCGCCATCATCTTTTGCTCCAGGCGTCCGAAGCCCGGCATGTCCGAGTATTCGAGTATGTAATCGCTATGGGCCGCAGAACGATCATGAGAGATCGCCAAGCCGAGTTCGTGCAGTTGGCAGGTCCAGTGGAGCAAGTCGGCGTGCGCCGAGTCAAGATCCCACTCCTCGGCGACCTGCTCCAGGGCGCTGCCTGCCCAATCCGACACGCGCGCGGCCTGGGCCGAGTCGATCTGGTAACGCCGGGCCATGACGTGTACCGTGCGCTCGCGTGGATCTCGGCGCTCCAGGCGACCGAGCAGATCGTAAAGCAGCCCCTCGCGGAGGGCGAAAGAGGACACTTGCAGTTCATCGATGTCGAGTGCGCTCATGACCGCTTCCAGGACCAGCACACCGCCGGCGATGACGGGACGACGGTTGCTTGACAACCCGTCCATCTCGATTCGATCGACATGACCCATTTCAAGCAGACGATTCTTGAGTTGACCAAGGTCATGACGGTTGATGGTCCCATGGGCCCGGGAATTAAAGCTGGAAATGATGGTGGCAACGGCGCGAATGGTGCCGGAGGAACCGACCGCCTGGCTCCAGCCGTCCTTTCGGAAATCCGAGGCAAACGGTTGCAGTGCACCCAGTACTTCGTGCAGGGCCGATCGCCAGCGGTTGATCGTGATACGGCCATTTTCAAAAGCGCTTCTGGTCATGCCGACGCAGCCAAACGGCAGACTCTCGGCACGAATCGGTTCCAGTGACTCACCGAGCACCATCTCGGTAGAGCCGCCGCCGATGTCAACGACCAGGCGACGGGCGTCGGCCGGTGCCGTGCCCTGGCTGACGCCCAGGTAGACCAGGCGTGCTTCTTCTCGCCCACTGATGATGTCGATTGGACAACCCAGTGCGGTTTCGGCAATGACCAGGAACGCATCGGGATTGGCCAGTCGTCGAAAGGTCTGGGTACCGACTGCACGGACCTGCCGGGGCGGCACCGCAGCAATCCGTTGTCCGAAGCGGGCCAGGCTGGCCAAGGCATTTTCGCGCACCTGCGGGTCCAGCCGACCACGCTCATCCAGTCCACCGGCCAGGCGCACCATGTCCCGAATTCGATCGATGACCTGGATCTGGCCCTGCTCCATGCGGGCGATGATCAGGTGAAAACTGTTACTGCCCAGGTCGACAGCGGCAAACAGGTTCTGGTCAGTCACTGGCGCTACGGTCCATAAGGATTTGCTGGGCGGACACCGGCTCTTCCTGGCCGGCCGGTTGCATCAAGTGATAATTGCCGTCGCCATGCAATTCCCAGGCCTGAACATTGTCCTTGAAGGCGAGCTCGATGCTGTCATGAAAGACCCGCTTGGCCGCCTGCGACTCCGAAATCGGGAAGCAGGTTTCGACCCGCTGAAACAGGTTGCGCTCCATCCAGTCCGCGCTGGAAGCCCAGGTTTCGGGTTGGCCGTCATTGGCGAAATGGTAAACCCGACTGTGCTCAAGAAAACGGCCCAGGATGGAGCGCACCCGGATATTGTCCGAAAGTCCGGGAATTCCGGGCCTCAAGCAACAAATGCCGCGCACCACGAGACGGATGCGAACGCCTGCACGTGATGCCCGGTAAAGGGCCTGGATGATGGTCTGTTCAGTCAGCGAGTTCATCTTGGCGCAAACGCAGGCAGGTTTGCCCGCTTTGGCGTTTTCGGTTTCTCGCTTTATGCGCTCAAGCAGAAACGAATGCAGGCTGAACGGAGACTGGACAACCCGATTCAGGGCCTGCACTCGGCCCAGCCCGGACAGTTGTTGGAAAATGCGGTGAACATCCTGGGTCAGGGCGGAATCGGAAGTCATCAGGCTCCAGTCGGTATAGGCGCCGGCCGTGCCCTGATGATAGTTGCCTGTACCCAGGTGCGCATATCGATACAGCTTGCCCCGTTCGCGGCGCACGATCAGCATCATCTTGGCATGGGTCTTGTGACCGACGACGCCGTAGACCACTTGCACCCCGGCTTCCTGCAGGCGGGTTGCCAGGGTGATGTTGGCTTCCTCGTCGAATCGGGCGCGCAGCTCGACGATGACGGTGACGTCCTTGCCGGAGCGGGCGGCATCGATCAGAAGTCCGACCAGTGCCGAATCCACCCCGGTGCGATACAGGGTTTGCTTGATGGCCAATACGCTGGGGTCACTGGCGGCCTGGCGCATCAGATCGACTACCGGCTGAAAGCTGTCATAGGGGTGATGCAGCAGCCAGTCCTTTCTGCGGATACTGGCGAACAGGTTGCTGGTCGGCAACAGGCTTTTCGGCGTTTGCGGCTGAAACAACGGATACTTGAGGTCGGGCCGGTCAGTCAGGTCGCAGATGGCCACCATGCGGTTGAGGTTGACCGGGCCATTGCATCGGTAGATATCGGGTTCATCAATCCCGAACTTGGTGGCGAGGAAACGGGCAGTGGAATCGGGACAATTATCGGCAACTTCCAGGCGGACCGCTTCGGCAAAACCTCGCTCCATCAGTTCACCCTCGAGGGCCCTCGCCAGATCCTCGATTTCTTCCTCATCGACGAACAGCTCGCTGTTTCGGGTCACCCTGAACTGGTAGCAGCCACGCACCTTCATGCCTGGAAACAACTCATCGATGAAGGCATGCAGAATCGATGAAAGAAAAACGAAATCATCGCTGCCGCCGGAATGGCTTTTCGGGATGCGAATGATCCGCGGCAAAGAGCGTGGCGCGCGTACCAGCGCCATGCCGCTGTCGCGCCCGAAAGCATCACGACCTTCCAGCTCGACCGCAAAGTTCAGGCTCTTGTTGAGAATGCGGGGGAAGGGATGGGCCGGGTCCAGTCCCAGGGGGCTCAGTACCGGCATCAATTCGTTGCGGAAGTGACGATGTAACCAGCGTTTCTGCGAGCGGGTCCACTCCTGGCGACGCAGGATGCGAATGTCCTCCTCGGCCAGGGACGGAGTGAGTTCATCGTTCATGACCCGATATTGTTCGTCGACCATCTCGACGACCGCAGCCCGTATTGACTCCAGGGTTGCGCTGGGAGTCAGCCCGTCGGGGCCCGCCTGATTGACGCCATGTTGAAGTCGTTGCCGAATGGATGCCACCCGAACCTCGAAGAACTCGTCGAGATTGGTGCAGGAAATGCACAGGAATCGCAGACGTTCCAGTAGCGGTACCGCTTCACCACGGGCCAGCTCGAGTACTCTTCTTGTGAAAGCGAGCAGGCTCAGCTCGCGATTGAACAGCAGTTCCGGGGGGCTGAGATCCTCATCGTGCCATTGGGGAAGTTCGGGGGCTTGCTGGCTGACTTCCAGGACCGATTCGACGCGTTTTTTTTCCACAGAATCCCGAACCTTTGACGATGTCAGCACAATTAGGGTAACCCGACAAGGATTTAGATCCTGTGACCGTGTCAGCGCTCCTGCCTGGCCATGCGCATGTGCTCTGAGCGTAAATCAGCCAGGCGCGCATTGATCCGGGAGCGCTGGTAATAATCCAGGTCCTCCCGCTTGGTGACTCGTTCGAGCTGTTCGATGGCTTCCTTGATGCCACCGCGCATGTAGTAGCTGTCGGCCAGTGCTTCAGCAGCGCGAACATTGTCGCCGACGCGGTCCGCCGCGCGGGCGAGCAGCTCTGTCATGTGCAAGTCCTGAGGAAACCGGCGCAAGTGCCGACGCAGGATGTCCATGGCCAGTCGGGCATGCTCAGGATTTTTTTCATGCATCAAGGTGTTGGCATATTGCGTGGTAATCGCCCGGTTACCTGGAAATTCACTGTATAGCTTGGCGAGTATGTCCAGTGATTCATCTCGCCGGTCCTGCTGGTGACGGAGTTCTGCCAGCAACATCCGATAGATCTGGCGCTTTGGATCCGCTTCGAGCAGTGGAGCGATGGCTTCTTCGGCCGCATCCAGATGACGTCCCTCGATCAGGGACATGACCAGACCGTAGCGCATCGCTTCGGCGGGGCGTTCCTGGTTTTCCAGACGCAGACGGAACCACTCGGCAGTGTTGTCGGGGTGTTCGGACATCATTACGCGCAGGCGCGACTGGACAAAGTGAAATTCATCATCCTCGCGCGGATTCTGAACCGTCATGCGCTCGGCCCGATTGCGTGCTTCGGCAATTCGATTGACCGTCAGGGGGTGAGTGCGCAGATATTCCGGTGGCCCCTGACCCATGGCTCGGCTATGGACATTGAGACGCTCGAAAAAGCGTGTCATGCCCTCCGGGTCGTATCCGGAGCGACCCATGAGGCCGATGCCGACCCGGTCCGCTTCGGCTTCGGCTTGCCGGGTGTGATTGATCTGCAGTTGGCTGGCCAGCCCCATGCCGCTGACCAGAATGGCCTGGCTGGCGTCTCCGGCGCCGGCTGCGGCCGCCGCGACGGCCAGGCCCATTGCTGCCAGCATCGCCGGCAGGGAGACCTGTTGCTGATTTTCCAGTCCACGGGCGAGATGGTCCTGGGTGACGTGAGCGATTTCATGAGCAACCACCCCGGCGACCTCGCTTTCGTCATGGGCCATCAGGATCAGGCCGGCGTGCAGTCCGATGACTCCGGATACACTGGCAAAGGCGTTGATACTGGGTTCGCGAATCACGAAAAAGTGAAACTCGGCATTGGGTCGCGATGAATTCGCGACCAGCCTGAAGCCCATGTCCTCGAAGTATGAGCGGATGAGGGGGTCTTCGATCAACAGGTTGTGAGCGCGCATGAAGCGCTCGAAATCCCGGGCGAATGTGCGTTCCTGCTCCGGGGACAGTACACGAGTGCTGGTACTGCCCATGTCGGGCAGCATTACCCGATCCTGAGACGCCACGGGCAGGGCGAACAATGCAATAATCAGGGTCAGTAAGAGCTTGTGAGAAATGCCTTTCATGCTTGTCTCAGACCCGAAAACGCGCCGGTTGTTTCATGCTGCCCAGTGTAGCGCGTGATGCATGAGGATTCACACAATGTGCTCATTCTGGTCCGGTCAGCGCCGGACTCGGCAGCTACCCAGCAGGCGCGCCGCGAAGTGCAAAAGGCTCGCTCCGGGTTTCGGCATGAGGTGGTCGTGTTCTTTCATGGTGATGCGGTGGCCGAAGCGGCCGCTGGGCGGATAGCGGACTGGACCGGGGGCGAGGAGGCTGGATCGGTCAAGTTTCTGGTTTGTCAGGCCGCCTGGAAAAGAAGATTTGATCGGTCGGTGGCAACCGGATTCGAATTGTCCAGCTTGGTTCAGTTCTGGCAACTGGCCATTGATGCCGATCAGGTGTTGACCTTCGGAGCACGACATGGCAAGTGAGGCTTTCGCTGTGGTGATTCGATATCATCCGGATGCCCGTGAGGCGAAAGAACTGCTGGAATTCGTGCTGGCGGGTGCAAGCCTGGAGCTTGATATCGATGTGCTTCTTGAGGGACGGGCCGTCGCCTTTCTGGGCGATGAAGCTGCCGGTCAGTGGCAGCAGTTGCTTGATCATGGCCTGGCGCGGCTGTGGTTCTGCGGTGATTGGAACGGATTCAGCTCTCAAAAGGTGGAGGCTAGGCCGATCGCCTCGAAGGCCTGGGGTCGCATGCTCGAAACGCGCACTCTTGTCGAGCTTTGATTCAGGGAACCTCGGGATCGACCATGGCCAAAACCACATCCATCCGGATCGGAGAAGATCAAGTGGTTCTGGATGACGATGGCCATCTGGCTGACCCACAACAGTGGACTCGGGAGGTTGCCTGCGCACTGGCAGATCGGGATGGAATCGAACTGGGCCCGGATCACTGGTGGCTGATTGAATTCGTGCGTGACTACCACCACACTTATGGCACGCCGCCGCTGATGCGCGTAGTCGTTTCGGCTCTGCGTGACAAAAGAGGCGATGCTGCCGCGTCCAGTCGTGACTTGTATCGACTGTTCAGCGACAATCCGGTTCGCCAGGCTTGTTGCTACGCCGGTCTGAAAAAACCGGATTGGTGTCTGTAAGCGCCAATCACGACAATGCGCTCCGTTTTTGATTCGACCCGTCACCCGAGAACCTGACATGAAATCCCACGCCATTGTGATGTATTCCACCGCCAGCTGCCCTTTCTGCATGGCTGCTCGCAACCTGCTTCGCTCGAAGAACGTGATCTGGACCGAAGTCTCGCTGGATGCCGAGCCGGACAAGCGCGCCGAGATGATCAGCCGAACCGGTCGTCGCACGGTGCCTCAGATCTTCATTGGTGATGAGCATATCGGCGGCTTTGATGATCTGGATGCACTGGATCAGGAAGGTGTGCTGGACCGCATGTTGTCGTGAGTATCGGCCAGCCACCCAAGGTCGGTATAATGCTCGGTTGACCAAAATCTTCTTATCGCGATCCACAGGAATCTGCAAGTAGTGAGTCAGCAAATCACCGTTATCCGGGGCGACGGCATTGGCCCCGAAATCATGAGTGCCACTCTCAAGGTGCTGGACGCGCTGGGTGCCGGCCTGAGTTACGACGAACAGCATGCCGGTGTGGCGGCACGGGAAGCTGTGGGTCAATTACTGCCGGAGGAGACGCTGGCCTCGATCGAGCGCAATCGCGTCGCCCTCAAGGCGCCGCTGACCACTCCGGTGGGTGGGGGGTTCAAGTCCTTGAACGTTGCCTTGCGAAAGCATTTCGATCTGTACGCCAATGTTCGTCCGGCGATCAGTTTCAAGGGCACTCGCTCGCGCTATGAAGATGTCGATCTGATCACTGTCCGCGAGAACACCGAGGGCGCATACCTTGGCGAAGGGGCGTATACGGCTCCGGATGGATCACGGGCCGAGTCAAAAATGGTGGTAACACGTTCGGGTTGCGAGCGGGTCGTGCGCTTTGCCTTCGATCTGGCTCGCAAGAACGGCCGCAGAAAGGTCACTTCGGTGCACAAGGCGAATATCCTCAAGGATGTCACCGGGATGTTTCTTGAAGTCTCGCGAGATGTGGCCAGTGAATATGATGACATCGAGTTCAATGACATGATCGTCGACAACGCCTGCATGCAGCTGGTCATGCGTCCCGAGCAATTCGATGTCATTGTGACTACCAATCTTTTCGGTGACATCATTTCCGATCTGTGCGCAGGACTGGTCGGCGGGTTGGGGTTGGCGCCGGGCGCCAATATCGGCAAGAATGCCGCCATGTTCGAGGCGGTGCACGGTTCGGCACCCGATATCGCCGGCAAGGGTATCGCCAACCCCTGCGCCCTGTTGCTGGCCGCGGCCCAGATGCTTGATCATCTCGACCAGCATGACAATGCCAGTCGGTTGCGAAAGACCATTGCCGAGGTGATCGAGCAGGCTGACCGGACCACCCCGGACCTGGGTGGCAATGGGACCACGGAATCTTTCACTGACGCCATTTGCGAGCGCCTGGTGCGGTAGCCGTTCAACCGGGGGGGTGCTGGCGTACACCCTTGCTAAAACGGCAACATCCGTAGCCGGCCAGTCTGCGGCAACCAGGCCTGTTGCAGCATCCGGTGCAGCCACTCAATGGCTGCCGCCACGGATTCATCCAACTCCAGGCCGCGAGCCAGACCGGCCGTGATGGCGGCTGACAGTGCACAACCCGTGCCGTGCACGCTGGCGGTGATCCGCCGGTTGGTGAAACGTTGGCGGCCGGTTGGTGTCACCAGCCAGTCCTCGACCTGCTCACCCCGGGCATGCCCTCCCTTGATCAACACGGCCTGGCAGCCAAGTTGCAGCAATTGATCAGCCAGGTCCAGCGGAGCACGGTCTTGTTTCATGCCGGTTAATGCCCTGGCCTCGGGGAGGTTGGGGGTTACCAGGGTGGCGCGGGGCAACAAGTCCTGAATCATCACCTCCTCGGACTGGCTGTCGAGCAGTCTGGCGCCGGTGGTGGCCACCATGACCGGGTCAACGACCAGTGCGATATCCGGGGAATGGGTCAGAGCTCTGGCAACAGTCTGGATGATTTCGGTATTGGCCAGCATGCCAGTCTTGGCCGCCGTAATCGGAAGATCCTCCAGTACGGCCGTGAGCTGGCTTTCGACCATGGTCGTCGCCATTACGGCCACATCACGAACCCCGGTTGTGTTTTGTGCGGTGATGGCGGTAATGACGCTCGCGGCGCAGACTCCGAAGTTGCTCATGGTCTTGAGGTCGGCCTGGATCCCCGCGCCGCCGCAGGAATCCGAGCCGGCTATGGTCAGAGCGTGGTAGGTCATGGCTGGATTCATGGCAAATCTGTTGTGTATTTACAACAATGACAGGCCTGTGAGAGGCCCGCGATTGCAATAAATTGCCCGCAGTGGCGTTGATTTACAAAAAACATGCTTGGAACGTTGTATTTTTACCAAACTCGGTATTACACTAATACCCGGAATTCAGGTGCGTTATTTTTACGTGAAATCACGAGTCATCATTCCGGTCTTTTTTCTGGCGCTGTTGGTGAGCAGCCATTCTGTGGCGGCCATGAAAATGACACCGGGTCCGCAGGCGTCGTCCTATGCCGGCATGTCATGGTTCATGGTGGCGTTCGAGCTGGGTCCCTGGGACGAATACCTGCTGAACGAAATCACGCCACAACTGGAGCGTCTGACTGAGCACCGGAGCCCACGGGTCTCCTGGTTGGTGGTGGAAGACCGCTTCATCATACCTGATTTCGCGATTTCCCTGCTTGAGCCGCCTCGTTCGGCGCTGGTCGTGTCACTCCAGAATCGCAAGGTCTCTCTGAACTCTCTGGGCCAGAGCAATGGCATGAGCGGCAGTGGAGCGCGTTTCGAGCAGTCCATGCTGATGCCGGGTCTGACGCACCAGGTGTCGGAGCGCAGCGCCATGACAGTCTCGGCCATTCTGGCCTCGCAACGGTACGGTGCCGGTATTCTGAATTTGCAGGAGACCCATTCGCCGGTGAATTCGGTGCGCACCTTCCAGGGATCCGCCTACCATGAATTCCGCGATGGACACCCTGAGGTTTCTCATGGAGCCGGCATCCGTCTGGCGCTGTCCGGCGAACTGATGTCAAATCTGACCTATGAGGCCGCCTTCCAGTCCCGCATTGAAATGGCTGAGCTGGCCACGCTAAAGGGTGTGCACGGAACGCGTGCCGAACTCGACATTCCATCACGCATTCAACTGGGGCTGCAACTGCAGGCCACCCGCCGTTCGTCCCTGAACCTTGGCGTCTCGCAGATCTTCTACAGCGAGGTCGGGGCCTTTCCCAGCCGCAGCCTGCCGGCCCGTTTCAACGCGCTTCTGGGTGACAGCAGCAGTCCGCAGTTCGACTGGGAAGACCTGCTGGTCTACAGTGTCGGATGGCAATGGCGATCAGATAATGACCTGGCGTTTCATGTGGATTATTTCACTCGAACCCAGCCGAAACCAAGCTCACCCGTGCTGGCTTCGGCGCTGGAGCCTGAACTGGCACAGAACGCCTTCATGGCCGGCTTCAGCAAGGGTTTGAGTGAGCGGTCGCGATTCCGCTTAAATGCAGCCTATGCGCCTCCCGAATTTGCCTTTGGCGGCAATGTCATGGGCATTGTTTCCGACCAGCTCGGCCAGAGCGTCGAGGTCGAGGCCAGCCTGAGTTTTGATTTCTAGCAAAAGAGGGCCATCCCCGTAACACAACACTCCTTGGATGGGCGGCAGACCCGGTGACCTTTCGCGGGGAGAGGTTCACCGGGCACGAAGGGGAATGTGCCCGTATAATTCCTGATCATGTTCTCCAGAATCAGCGGCTGGTTCCAACGGCATTTCTCCGACCCGCAGGTGGTCATCCTGGTGCTGTTTCTGGCGCTTGGCGTGGCCATCGTGCTGCTGTTCGGCAGAATGCTGACCCCGGTGGTTGCCAGCATCATCATCGCCTATCTTCTCGAGGGTCCTGTTCAGCGGCTTGAACGATTGGGATTGCCGCGCCTGATCAGCGTGATCACGGTGTTCATGGCCTTCATGGCCTCCTTGTTCTTCCTGGTGTTCGGTCTGGTACCGATGCTGACCCGTCAGTTGGCCACCATGGTTCAGCAGGTTCCGGGTTATGTTCAGGAGGCCCAGGATTGGTTGGCGACGCTGCCCGAGCGCTATCCTCAATGGGTCGCTCCGGTGCCGCCGCAGGAGGAAGACAATGGTGAAGCGTTGACCGAAGCAGAGCTGGCTGCGGTGGAGGAGGCCGACCACCAGATTGCCCTGATTTCGCAGGAACAGTTGTCACGCATGCTGGAAAACCTTGAAACGGAGCTGGTCAGCTTTGGCGAGGCCTTGATTTCAGTGTCCGTGGTGATGGGTGTCGTCACTCTGCTGATCTTCCTGGTCATCATGCCGGTCCTGGTCTTTTTCTTTCTCAAGGACAAACGGGCCCTGATCGACTGGTTCAGCCGCTACATGCCGCGTGACCGGGCCTTGGTGACCAGCGTCTGGCAGGAAGTCGATGCCCAGATCGGTAATTACGTGCGCGGCAAGGTCCTGGAGATCCTGATTGTGTGGATCGTGACCTACATGGTTTTTCTGCTCCTCGATCTGCCATTTGCCATGTTGCTGTCAATGCTGGTCGGATTTTCAGTCATCATCCCCTACATCGGTGCGGCGGTGGTCACAATCCCCGTTGCGCTGGTGGCCCTGGTGGCATTCGGGCTGGGTGCGCAATTCTGGTACGTCATGATCGCCTACTTGATTATTCAGGCGCTCGATGGGAATGTGCTCGTGCCCATTCTGTTTTCCGAGGTTGTCGATCTGCACCCGGTTGCCATCATCACGGCCGTGCTGGTGTTTGGCGGCATCTGGGGATTCTGGGGCGTGTTCTTCGCCATACCTCTGGCAACCCTGGTCAATGCGGTCCTGCGAGCCTGGCCGCGGGCGCGAAGCGATGTCGAGGATGCAGCCGAAATGCGCGCTCCCGAAGAGCACTGAGCCAATGGCCGGTGTCGGGGTGGAGGATTGGGATCGCTCGGCCAGCCGGCGATTCGTATTCAAGAGCCGCGGGTTGGATCAAGCGCGTGGCCAGGTCCGCCTGGTCTATGAACTGGACGGCCTGGAGATGAGCGAAATACTCGATTTTCCGTCTGTGCCAGTTGATGATGCACGCCGCGAAGCGATCGAGAGTGCCCTGGATCTGTTGCATTGGGTCGCCGGTGTCAGTTACTGGAAGGCCGGTTGTCCAGATGAGATGGTTTTCAGCGGCCGTGCGCCGGATGCCTGGGAGGCTGCCTGGTTGAACCGCTTGTATCGTCAGGGTTTGGCAGAGTTTGCTTACAGGAATCGACTCGATGTCGAATCCTGGCCCCTGTTCAACTCCAACGTTGAAGCCGGGCGGCACGCGCCTGTAGCGACCGGACTGGCGCGACGCAGCCTGGTGCCACTGGGTGGCGGCAAGGATTCCCTGGTCGCCTGGTCGCGGCTGGTCAGGGCCGGTGAGCGACCCGACACCATTCAGATCGGTTCGTCCCCGGTGATTGAGCGCATCGGCCGGCAACTTGAAGGACGACACTGGATGGTCGCACGCAAATTGGATCCAAAACTGGGTCGGCTCAATGATCAGGGCGCCTGGAATGGCCATGTTCCGGTCACGGCCATCAATGCGGCGATCTGCGTCCTGGCGGCATTGCTCATGGATTACGACCGGGTTGTGTTTGCCAACGAGCGATCGGCCGATGAGGCCAGTCTTGTCGATGAGTCGGGTCGCCCGGTCAATCACCAGTTCTCCAAGTCTTTTGAATTCGAGCGCATGCTGGATGAGTGGATCAGACGCTCGATCGAGCCGGAACTGAAGGTCTTTTCCATCCTCAGAAGAGACCGCGAGTTGGCCATTTGCAAGGAGTTTTCGGACCTGGTCGAGTTTCATTCGGTCTTCGCCTCCTGCAATCGCAACTTTCACCTGCAGGGGCCGCGTACCGATCGCTGGTGCGGACAATGCCCCAAGTGCCTGTTCGTATTTCTCGGGCTTGCACCCTTCATGGAGCCTGCTCGCCTGACGGCCATTTTTGGCCGTGACCTGCTCGCCGATCCCGAGCGTGTCGATGGTTTTGCACAACTGCTGGCTCTGGATGGCGCCAAGCCGTTGGAGTGCGTGGGCGAAGCCGATGAGGCCCGGGCCGCCATCATGGCGCTGGCTGGTTCAGGCCCCTGGTCCGAGCATGTCGTGGTGGATATGCTGGCCAGGCGCTTGTCTCAGACCCCAGTGCCAACGATTCGACAGCTGTGCCGACCCGCAGGTGACCACTTGATCCCGGCGGAGTGGTTGCATGCGGCTTGAGGAGGTCTGCGGACACCGCATCGGATTGCTGGGCTTCGGGCGAGAGGGACGCAGCGCAGCCTCCGCCATCATGGCCTATCGGTCGGATGCCGATCTGACCGTATTCGTGGAAGACGGCGAATTGCCGAATGATTGGCCGGGTGTGCGAGCGCCATTCGGCGAACAATTGCTGGCCCGGGACCTGCTGATTCGCTCACCCGGCATTCCCGTTGACCATCCTGCACTGGTCGAGTTTCGCCGTCGCGGCGGGCGCATCATCAATCCCGCATCGATCTGGTTCAGTGAACGACCGGAAGTTCCGGTCATTGGCATCACTGGCTCCAAGGGCAAAAGCACCACGGCCTCGCTTCTGGCCCACTTGCTGCGGCATGCGGGCCATCAGGTCGAATTGGCCGGAAATATCGGGGTGCCCATGCTGGACCATCTCGAAACTCGGGCCAGCGTGATGGTTGTGGAATTATCGAGTTATCAATTGGCGGATCTTCAGGGTCGACTCAGTCTTGGACTGATCACCCGGCTTTTCGACGAGCACCTGGACTGGCATGGCGGCCGGACACGGTATTTCGCCTGCAAACTGCGTATCGCTGATCTTCTGGACGGCAATCCCCTGTTGATCAATGCGGCCGATGCGCTACTCAGAAAGGCCACATTGGCCATTCCGGGCAGAATCGAGGGCAATCGACCGCCTGGTTTCCACCGCCAGGACCAACGTATTTACCTGGATCAGGCCCCGTTGATCAGTGGTCGGGAACTGGCGCTGATCGGACGTCATAACCTGGACAATGCCGTGCTGGCGCTCGAGGCAGCACATTTGCGCGGGTGTGAGCTCGAAACCATGCTCGATGCCTTGCGTCGTTTTCGGCCCCTGGCGCATCGGCTTGAGTTTGTCGCCCAGGTCAGCGGGCGTCGTTGGGTCAATGACGCCATATCGACGACACCATACTCCACCCTGGCCGCACTGCAGGCTCTGGCAAATACCCGCGTGACCCTGATTATCGGAGGACAGGCACGCCCTTGCTCCTGGCAGCCGGTGATCGACTGGTGTGCTCAGCATCCATTAGCCGGCCTGGTGGTGCTGCCGGATAATGGTCGAGCCATAGCCGATGACTTGATCGAAGCCGGTATCATCGGAACTGATCGTGTGCAGGCTGTATCGGGCATGAGTGAGGCGGTCGATGCCGCCATTGGATTGAGTCGCCCTGGCGGAACGGTACTGTTGTCTCCGGGCGCACCCAGCTTCCCACGTTTCCGGAATTTCGAGCAGCGTGGTGAGGCGTTCAGGAAAACCGTGCTGGCTTACACCGATCGGTCAATGGCGTAATTGGCGAGAATCTCGAGAGACCTGCGGGCCGGGTTGCTTTCCAGTCCATCCAGGCATTTGTTGGCACTGGCCACCAGGCCTGCCGCACGCTCCATGGCCCCATCCAGTGCTCCGGTGCGTTCCATGATGCTGCGGACATCCTCGTGGCGATCGCTGCCGCCCTGGCGAATCATGTTGGCCAAAGACTCGCTTTCCTCGCGATCCGCCCGCTGCATGGCCAGGATCAGAGGCAGTGTGACCTTGCCTTCAGCCAGGTCATCACCCAGGCGCTTGCCCAGGGCCTGGTCATCGGCGCGGTAGTCCAGAACATCATCCGTGATCTGAAAGGCCTGGCCCAGCAGCAATCCGAATTGGTGCAAGTGATCACAGACTTCGCGGTCCGATTGAGCGAGTACACCGCCGAGTCGAGCGCTTGCGGCGAACAGGCAGGCCGTCTTGTCGGATATGACCCGAAAATAGTCCTCGACATCCAGCTCGGCATTGCCCATCTGCATCAGTTGCAGCACCTCGCCTTCGGCAATGGTGTTGGTCGTATTGGCCAGAATTTCCATGACTTCGAGCCGGTTGATCTCGACCATGAGCTGGAAGCTGCGCGAGTACAGGAAATCTCCAACCAGCACTGAGGCGGCATTGCCCCAGATACGATGTGCGGTCTCCTTGCCTCGCCGCTGGCTGGATTCATCAACCACATCGTCATGCAGCAAGGTGGCGGTATGGATGAATTCGATGATCGCGGCCATCTGGATATGATCGCGACCCGGGTAGCCGGCCGCGCGGGCGGCAATCAGGTGAAGCAGGGGGCGCAGGCGCTTGCCGCCGCCGCCGATAATGTAGTGACTGATCTGGTTGACCAGGACGATATCGGATGCCAGCCGATCGCGAATCAGGCGATCCACGGCAGCGCGGTCCTCTGCAGTCAATTCCAGTACATCTTCCAGGCTGGTCGGCTGGGCAATGGCGGAGAGATCGTTCATGGATGTCCATTATACGAGTCGATTTCCTATTGGATCGCAAGAGTTTTCATAATCAGGGCCGACAGAGCCCTGTGCTAGACTTTGACGCAGTTCTCAAACCCTTCAATTCACAGAGGAGAAGCCTCAAGCCATGGCCCGTGGAATCAACAAAGTCATCCTGATCGGAAATCTGGGCGCCGACCCGGAAACACGCCATACCGCCGGCGGCAATGCGGTGACCAATGTCAGTGTCGCCACCTCTGACAGCTGGCGCGACAAGCAGACCGGGGACATGCAGGAGCGCACCGAGTGGCATCGCGTGGTGATGTTCGGCAAGCTCGGGGAGATTGCTGGAGAGTACCTGCGCAAGGGCTCCAAGGTCTACATCGAAGGTCGTCTGCAGACACGCAAGTGGCAGGGCCAGGACGGTCAGGATCGCTGGACCACGGAGATCGTCGCCAACGACATGCAAATGCTTGACAGCCGTGGTCGAAGCGAACCACTGGAGGATCGGCCGGGCAGCTATTCCGGCGACTCGGCTTCACCGGGCTCGTCGGGAGGAGGTAATCTGGAGGACGATATTCCGTTCTGATGCCTGGCAGCGATGATTCGCTGACGCCGTTCTGGCGCGCGCAGCGGATCGGTCGGGACTTGCAAACCGACCCGCCAGACCCGACATCGAAAGTACAGATTAACAGCCGTGCCAGCCAATCATGTCAACCATTCTCGTCACCGGCGGCGCCGGATTCATTGGCAGTAATTTCGTTCGCCAGGTCATCACCGATCGTGATGATCGGGTGGTCAATCTCGACCTGCTGACCTATGCCGGAAACCTGGAGTCCCTCGCCGGCCTGGACGAGCTGCGCCATGAGTTTGTCCATGGTGACATCTGCGACATGGCGCTGGTGCGGGGTCTGCTCGAGCAACACCGACCGGATGCCATCGTCCACTTTGCCGCAGAAAGCCATGTCGATCGATCCATCGACGACCCGGGTGCATTCATTCGCACCAATGTCACCGGCACCCAGGTGCTTCTCGATGCCGCCCTGGATTACTGGCAGGACGGCGCCGGAGACGAGTTTCGGTTCATTCACGTGTCCACCGACGAGGTCTATGGCACGCTGAAAACCGATGATGCGCCATTCGACGAAAATCATCGTTACGCACCCAATTCGCCGTATGCCGCCTCCAAGGCCGCTGCCGATCACCTGGCGCGCGCCTGGCACCGCACCTACGGTTTGCCGGTGACGATCACCAATTGTTCCAACAACTACGGGCCCTACCAGTTCCCGGAGAAATTGATCCCATTGATGCTGATCAATGCCCTCAATGGCGAACGGCTGCCGGTTTACGGAGATGGCCAGCAACGGCGTGACTGGCTGTTCGTGACCGATCACTGCAAGGCCTTGCTCAGGGTTCTGGATGACGGCCAGGCGGGCCGGGTCTACAACATCGGTGGCGATGCCGAAATGACCAACCTGGAAGTCGTACACCTTTTGTGTGACCTGCTCGATGAACGTCAGCCGGCCGATCGACCGCGCCGCGAATTGATCGAGTTCGTTCAGGACCGGCCGGGTCATGATCGTCGCTATGCCATCAATGCCTCGCGTATTCGAAACGAGCTGGGCTGGAAGCCCGAGGTGGATTTTGCCGGCGGCCTTGCCGCCACCGTGGACTGGTATCTCGAGCACACCGATTGGTGGCAGCGCATTCGCGATGGACGCTATCGCTCCGAACGATTGGGCACCGGGCGCGGCGGGAGACGTTCGGCATGAGCCGGCGCGGCATCATTCTGGCCGGTGGCGCGGGTACGCGCCTGTACCCGCTGACCCAGGTGATCAGCAAGCAATTGCTGCCGGTCTACGACAAGCCGATGATCTACTACCCATTGAGCACCCTGATGCAGGCCGGCATTCGCGAGATTCTGTTGATCACCACCCCGCACGAGCAAGACTTGTTTCGCAAGTTGCTCGGTGATGGCCGCCAGTGGGGAATCGAGATCGAATATGCCGTCCAGGAGCACCCACGCGGGCTGGCCGATGCGTTCATCATTGGCCGTGAGTTTGTCGCCGACCAGCCTTCCTGCCTGATTCTGGGCGACAACATCTTCCACGGCGGTGGCATGCGCGAATTGCTGGCCCGGGCGACTGCTCGTGAAAGCGGCGCCACGGTTTTTGGCTACTGGGTGTCGGATCCGGAGCGTTACGGTGTGGTCGAACTCGACCAGGCCGGACGTGTGCTGTCGCTGGAGGAAAAGCCGCAGACGCCGAAATCCAATTATGCGGTGACCGGACTGTATTTCTATGATGGCCGTGCCTGTGATTTCGCCGCTGATCTCAAGCCCTCGGCACGGGGCGAGCTGGAAATTACCGATCTCAATCGCTGCTACCTCGAGGCCGGCGATCTGACTGTCGAAACCATGGGCCGGGGTTATGCCTGGCTGGATACCGGCACCCACGCTTCGCTGCAACAGGCGGCCAGCTATATCGAAACCCTGGAAGCCCGCCAGGGGTTGCGAGTGGCCTGTCCGGAAGAAATCGCTTTTCGTCAGGGTTGGATCACGCGTGAGCAACTGCTGGGTCTGGCCGAACCGCTGATTTCCAGCGGCTATGGCGATTATCTTCGCATGGTGGCCAGTACGCTGAGAGCGCCATGAAGGTCGAGACCACCACACTGCCCGGAGTATTGCGCATCGAGCCAAGGGTCTTCGCCGACGAGCGCGGCTGGTTTCTGGAAACCTGGCGTCAGCAACGCTATCGCGAGCACGGCATTGGTCCGGAGTTTGTTCAGGCCAATAGTTCGCGTTCAGTCAAGGGCGTGTTGCGCGGCCTGCATTACCAGTGGCCCAATCCCCAGGGGAAGCTGGTCTGGGTATCGCGCGGCCGGGTGCTGGACGTGGCGGTCGACATCCGCCCGGACTCGCCCCATTTTCGCCAATGGATGGCTTGTGAGATCGATGGTGAAAGCCATACCCAGCTCTGGATTCCAGAGGGCTTTGCCCACGGGTTTCTGGTGCTCAGTGAAGAGGCGACTTTTCACTACCTGTGCACACGCGCCTATGATGCTCAGGCCGATGCAGCAATGGCCTGGAATGATCCCGACATTGGTATCGACTGGCCGATCGACCATCCCGATCTCTCGCCCAAGGATGCCGCCGCACCCCGCCTGTCGGAGATCCCGGCTGCCCGACTGCCACGATGAAGGTTCTGCTGACCGGGGCCGGCGGGCAACTCGGGAGACACCTGGTGGCCAGCGCACCGGACGGGATCGAATTGTTCACCACCACCCGAACCGGGGGCGACCATCCCTGCGATTTGACCGACCAAGCTTCGCTGGCCCGAATTCTCAAGCATGTCCGGCCGGAGGTCGTGATCAACGCCGCCGCCTGGACTGCGGTGGATGATGCCGAAGAGCATGCCGAGGCCGCGCTCGAACTCAACCGGGACCTGCCGGCCGCTCTGGCCGGCTGGTGCCGGGCCAATGAGGCCGGCCTGGTCACTTACTCCACCGATTACGTTTTCAGTGGCCAGCTCGGCCGTGGCTGGCGAGAGGATGACCCGGTTGCCCCGGAAAGTGCCTATGGATTGAGCAAGATGGCCGGCGAGCGCGAGGTCATGCTGAGTGGTTGCCGGGGGCTGGTGGTGCGTACGGCATGGGTCTACAGCGCCTTGCCCGGCAATTTTCTCAGTGCCATACTGGGGCGCGCCGCTAGTGGGCAGGATCTCAAGGTGGTTGCCGACCAGACCGGATCACCCACCTGGGCTGGTTCCCTGGCCCGGGCAAGCTGGAAGCTGGTCAATCGGGTCGTTGCCGAGCTGACTGCACCCGAGCTGGTTCACGTGGCCGGGCAGGGCGCGATGAGCTGGCACGAGTTTGCCGAACTGGCGGTAACACGGGCCGCTGAGTGTGGTCTGATTGACAAGCCGGTGGCCGTTGAGCCGATTCGTTCCGATCAGTGGCCGCAAAAGGCGCGTCGCCCGGCCTGGTCGGTTCTGGACACCCACCGTTATTGGGAAATGACCGGTGAGTCGCTGGATCCGGTCGAGACCGCCCTGAATGACTGTCTCGAACAATGGAATCAAGAAGCATGCTGATACCCGTAATTCTGTCTGGAGGCGCCGGAACCCGACTGTGGCCGGTCTCGCGCAAGGCCCATCCAAAGCCGTTCATGCGGCTGGCCAGCGGTCAGACGTTGGCCGAGAGCACGATTGAGCGGGCGGCGGCGGTTGCCGATGAGGGCGTGACCCTGACCGTGACGGGTCGAGACTATTATTTTCTGACTCGCGATCTCTATCAGCAATCGGATGCGCCCGGCAAACATCATTTTCTGCTTGAGCCGGAAGGTCGCAACACGGCACCAGCCATCGCTGCCGCCGCGCTGTGGGCCGAACATCATCATGGCTCCGATGCCTGCCTGCTGGTGCTCCCTGCCGATCACCTGGTGCGCGACCAGCAGGCTTTCAGGGAGGCCGCGCTCAATGCCTACGGCCTGGCGCGCGAGGGTTGGTTGACCTGCCTGGGCATCAGGCCGACTCACGCCGAAACGGGCTATGGTTATATTCGTGCCGGCGCCAATCTGGAAGGCGGACAGGTCATCGAGGCATTTGTCGAAAAACCCGACCAGGAAACCGCCCGCAAATATTTCGAGTCCGGTCAGTACCTCTGGAATGGCGGCATGTTCTGTTTGCAGGTCTCGGCCATTCTGGCGGCGCTGGAAACACTGGCTCCGGATATTCTGGCCGGTGTACGTGAGGCATGGAAGGCCTCGGCGATTGATCAGCAGCCCCTGGAACTTGATCCCGAGACGTTTTCGCGCGTGCGTTCCGAATCGATTGATTTCGCGGTCATGGAGCGAGCTGAGCGGCGTGCGGTGGTTCCGGTCGCCTGCGGCTGGAGCGATATCGGTTCGTGGCAGGCGATCAGTGATCTGTATGACACGGATACGCTCGGCAACCGGGTCCAGGGAGAAGGGGTACTGGTCGATGCGCGCAATACCTTCATCCAGGGTGAAAATCGTCTGATTGCGGCGGTGGGTGTGGAAAATCTGCTGATTGTCGATACCGGCGATGCCGTTCTGGTGGCCGACCGTGACCGTGCCCAGGAGGTCAAGACCGTGGTCGACGAGTTGATCAGGCAGGATCACCAGTCCGCCGTGTTTCACAATACCGTCCACCGACCCTGGGGCAGTTACACGGTGTTCGAGGATGCCGATGACTGCAAGGTCAAGCGACTGGTCGTGCGGCCCGGTGGTGTTTTGTCGCTGCAACGCCACAAGCACCGCAGCGAACACTGGACGGTGGTCTCGGGCACCGCCACGGTGCGGGTGGGCGATGACGAGTTCGAGCTGGGCGCCAACGAGACCGTGCAGATTCCGGCCGGCAGTTTGCATCGCCTGGAAAACCATGGCAAGGAGGATGTTCACATCATCGAGGTCCAGACCGGCAGCTATTTCGGAGAGGATGACATTGAACGCCTTGAGGATATTTACGGTCGTGCGTAGCCCACTGGCCGTTCTCGTTGTTTCAATCGGATTGACCGCTTGCGGCTTACCGGGTGATCCGCGCGACCCGGAACCTGCAGTCAGTGAACATGAAAATGAAGCACTGGAGTGGCGCGAGCGCCGGCTGGCTCGCCTGACCGAGCCCTACGGATGGCTGAGCCTGGTCGGCCTGGAGTTTCTTGAATCCGGCCACTGGCAACTGGGCAGTGGGCCGGACAATGACCTGGTGGTGCCGGCCGGTCCGGATCGCTGGGGTGAGTTGACCGTTGTTGACAATCAGGTGTGGTTCGATGTCGCCCCGGGCAGTGACGTCCAGGTCAACGGTCAGCCCTTCGACAGTATCGTAATGCGGGTCAGTGGCGAGGATGGTCCGACGTTGATCGAGGCCGAAACTGTTCAGCTTCAGTTGCTCGATCGCGGTGGCCGACCGGTATTGAGAGTGCGTGACAGCCAAGCACCCACGCGCGTCGAATTTCCCGGGCTGGAATACTTTCCATTCAATCCGGACTGGCGCATCGAGGCGCGCTGGCATGAACATCCGCCGGGCAGAACCCTGTTGATCGCCAATGTGCTCGGCGAGCTGATCGAGGAACCCAATCCCGGCTGGGCCGAATTCGAGTTCGAAGGTCGGACGTTTGGGCTGGAAGCGGTCGACAGCACCGATCAGTTGTTTTTCATCCTGGCCGATCGCACTTCCGGTCACGAGACCTACGGCCTGGGCCGATTTCTCTACAGCGATCTGCCCGAAGACGGTACCGTGGTTCTGGACTTCAACCGCGCCTACAACCCGCCATGCGCCTTCACCGAGTACTCCACCTGCCCGCTACCCCCACCGGAAAACCGCCTGGATGTCCGCATAGAAGCCGGCGAACTGGCGCCTGAGGCGGCTTACTGATCACGTGCCTTCCGCAGGGTGTGCAAATCGTCACCCAGTACGATTTCGCGCCGGCATCGCGGAGCAAACAGGGGGCGAGTTGGGAGAAGCATTGGGTGGCATCCGACCGCTCCCGGTCAGTCCGTGATCGGTCAAATACCACCCAATGCGACAGGTAGGAGTAGATTGAAAGTCAAGCGGTGGCTTCGATCTAGCTCCCCCATCAACCAACTCCTACCCGACAAGCGACGAGTGGGCTTGACCGGTGCCGGGCTCGAGGTGACGGAGGCGGGCACGGCCTTTCCGTTCTTCGAGCACCTGAGAACCCTACTAAAGGCAATCCCCTATCCATTGGATCAAATGCGATTCGGTAGGCACCAGAACGCCTCTATATTCGAACAATCGCCCAAGCCGTTCACCTCGAGTGCGGCCCCGGTCAAGACGACTCGTCGCCCAGCCCCCACTCCGGGCAAGGCCGCTCGTCGCCCCGCCCCCACAAACTGCAACCTCTAGCTACCGCCCCTTGAACTTTGGACTGCGCTTCTCAAGAAACGCGCTGGTGCCTTCCTGCATGTCCTCGGTGGCGCAGCACAGGGAAAAGCGGGCGGTCTCCAGCGCAAGGCCGGCTTCCAGGTGGATTTCGGCGCCGTGCAGCACGGACTGCAGAATTCCGCGCACCGCCTCGGGTGCGGCCTTGACCAGTGGCTCGGCCATGTCCTTGACAGCTTGCTCGAGCTGGTCGGCCGCGACCACGCGATTGACCAGCCCCAGTTGTTCGGCACGCTCGGCGGTAATGGGTTCTCCGCTCAGGCAAAGCTCGAGCGCGCGGGTGGATCCGACCAGGCGGACCAGGCGCTGGGTGCCGCCAAAGCCGGGCATGATGCCAAGCTTGATCTCCGGCAGCCCGAGCCGGGCGTTGTCGCTGGCGATGCGCAGGTGACAGGCCAGGGCCAGTTCCATCCCGCCGCCCAGGGCGAAACCATTGATCGCTGCAATGACCGGCTTGTCCAGGCTCTGGATCATGCTCATCAGGTTCTGGCCGAAGGCCGAGAAGCTGCTCGCCTCGGTCGGGCTCTGCTGCTGGATTTCGACGATATCAGCGCCGGCCACGAAGGCCTTGTCGCCTGCTCCGGTCAGCACGATGACCCGCACCTTGTCATCGCCGCTGGCATCGATGATGGCCGCGTAGAGTTCTTGAAGGGTCTGGCGGTTCAGGGCGTTGAGTTTGGCCGGCCGCTTGATGGTGATGGTGTGAATGCCGCCACGGGTGACCACGGCGAGATTTTCAAAAGACATGGACTCGTCCTGATTCGATGAGGGTCAGGGCCTTTATTTTAGACGAGTACTCACGAGGTTGGCTGCCAGGATCAGCATTACCGTGCCACCAGCCATCCAGAGCAAGGGTTGGCACCAGGGCAAAAGGCTGGTGATGACCGGCCAGGTGTCGGCCATGGCGCGGGTCAGCTGTTCGCCATGAGCCAGCAAGTCCTTCAGTCCAAACCAGACCCCGGCCAGTCCGGCCGGGATCAGCAAGAGCAGGACAATCAAAGCAAGTGTGAGTGGCATTCAGAGCTCCCCGTGTCCGCCTGCAGGTGTGCCGATCAGTCGCGTAGCTCGCTATCAATGCGGTATTCGCTGGAGGTCAGCCAACGTTCCATGCGTTGCAGGCGATCATCGAGTTCGCGAAAGCGACGGTTCATGCCACCGACACTGCCGGTCGGCGAGCGGCGCACCTCCTGCCAGAACTCGGCCTCTTGCTCGTCACGATAGAGATTCCGTGGGCGTTTCGGAATCAAGATCCACAGCGCCAGGTAACCAATGATCATGACCGCAGTAAATGGAATGGTCAGCACAACCACGATGACTCGAAGTGCGGTGAGGTTCAGCCCCAGCCAGTCGGCGATCCCGGCACAAACGCCGGTCAACAACCCACGGTCCTTGTCACGATAAAGCCGGTTGCGGTCAGGTGTTTGTTTGTGGCGACTCATATCCGGTTCCTCCATTCGGGGTGATCGGCGTCAAGAATGCGCTCCAGGGTGTGGATGCGGTCTTCCATCTTGCGCGCGCTCTCATGCAGCTCTTCCAGCAGGGCTTCATCCTTGCTGCTAATGCGCCGGCTGGCTGAACTGCGTGTGGCGTAGTGCAGGATCAGCCAGATCGGCGCGACAATGACCAGGAAGACGACCACCAGGGAAAACATCATCCCGAACAAACCTCCAGCGGTGCTGATTGCCGACATGGTGTAGGTCATCGGTTCCATGTCACTTGGCCTTCTTCTTCTTTGACTTCAGCTCTTCGAGCTCGCATTCGACGCGCTCATCCTGCTCGAGCTTGCGAAACTCGGCCTCCAGGCTCTGGCCCTTGCGGCCCATGTCCAGCGCTTCGGCCTCGGACTCGATGTGGTCGATGCGTTGCTCGGCGCTGTCGAAGCGATGCAGCATCTCATCGATCTTGTCATTGTGAACATGACGACGAGTCTTGAGCTGATGCGTGGCCGAGCGATGACGCATGACCAGCGCACGCTGGCGATTGCGGGCATCCGTCAGCTTGGCCTGCAGCTTGCCGATATCCTCGTCGTACTTGGCCAGTTGTTCCTCGTACTGGTCCAGTTCGTCCTGGAGGTACTTGATGCGATCGGACAGGGCGGTCTTTTCAGCCAGCGCTGCGCGAGCCAGGTCTTCTCGATCCTTGTCGATGGCAATTTCGGCCTTGCGGGCCCAGTCGGCCTGTTGTTCCTTCAGGCGCGCCATCAATCGTCCGCGTTCCTTTTTCTCGGCAATGCACTTGGCCGTGGCCGAACGAACTTCGACCAGGGTGTCTTCCATTTCCTGGATCATCAGCCGGATCATCTTTTCGGGATCCTCGGCCTTTTCCAGGGCGGAATTGAGGTTGGCGTTAATGATGTCGCCCATGCGTGAAAAAATACCCATGACACGTTTCTCCTGTTGGTCGGTCAAGACAATTGAACTCGGTAATTAGCAAGCAAGTTTCATGCCTGAATTGAAAAGCCATATAAATCAGTCAGATATATAATATTCCGATGCGCATGATGTGAAATTCTAATAGATTAGTGTTAATAATAACCAGGCCAAACGCCGTTTTTTCCCACCGCGTTGAACGGATGGCCGGGAACCACAACGGTGAGGTCAATGTCCATGAATCTGTTCGTCACCAGTCGGTGAGCGTTGATCCGTTGCAAAAGATGGAATGGCCAACAAGGGGCCGGTCAGGTAAAATAAAAGGTCTTTTTGTCACATTCACCTATTTCCTTCTCCCATTCATGGAGGCAACATGCAAAAGGTAGTTCTGGCCGTGGCGATGTCCACGGTGATGATGGCGTCGGTTCAGGCGCAGAATCTTGAATCGGAAGCCGGAAAGCTGGGCTATTCGATCGGCTACGAATTCGGTGCCGAGTTGCGTAGCTACGATATCGAGATCGATCTGGACTCGGTTTTCCAGGCGGTTCGCGACGCCTATGCGCAGCGGGACCCGCAGGTCGAGGTCGCCGAAATGCGCCAGTTGATGATGGAGCTGCAGGAAAAGATTCGTCAGGAGCGAATGGAGGCGTTTCAGCAGCTGGCCGAAGAAAACCAGGCACGGGCCGAAACCTTCATGTCGGAGAACCGCGGCAAGACCGGCATCGTTGCACTGCCCAGCGGTGTTCAGTACCGCATCATTGAAGAAGGTGACGGTTCGCGACCCAGTCTGGAGGATACCGTCACGGTCCACTACCGCGGCTCCAAGATTGATGGTCGGGAATTTGACAGTTCCTTCCGTCGCGGGATTCCGGCCGTATTCCAGGTCAACTCCGTGATCGAAGGCTGGCAGGAAGTGCTGCCGCTGATGCGCGAGGGCGCCATGTGGCAAGTGTTCCTGCCGCCAGAGCTGGCCTTTGGTGTTCGCGGGGACCCACCCATGATCGGTCCGAACGAGGCGCTGCAGTTTGATATCCGCCTGGTCAAGATTGGCGAGCCGGAAGGTTTTGAAGGCGGTGCCCCGGTTCCCGGAAACTGATCATGGCTGAACCGGTCAGGCCTCTGGCTGCAGTCGAGTCTCCCTGCATCGGGACCTGTACGCTGGGTCCCGAAGGTCTGTGCGTCGGCTGTTTCAGGACAGCCGACGAAATTGCCGGTTGGTTGAGTTTCGATGCGCAAAGGCGTCGCCGGATCATGGAAACATTACCGGCGCGGGCTCAGAACCTGTTCGAAGATGACTGATGCAGCCCGGCGCCTTGCCGTTCTGTCGAACAATCTCAATTCGCTTGAATCGCGACCGGCAAATCTGCCGGTCCACGGGTATCGGCCACCGGCCGGTCCCTGGCGGCCTCGCCCGGCTGCCGTCCTCATCCCGATACTTCTCGAGCCGGAACCTCGCGTCATCCTGACGGTTCGCAGTGCCGGCATGACCAGTCATGCCGGACAGGTGGCGCTGCCCGGGGGCGGGCGTTCCGGTGACGAGAACTATCCGACCGATACCGCCCTGCGCGAGGCCGGTGAAGAAATCGGGCTCAATCGTGACCAGATCGAGTTGCTGGGTCTGCTGGATGGTTTCGACACGATCAGCGCCTGGCGCGTCATTCCAGTTGTGGCTGCCATTGCCGCCCCGGTTCGCCTCCAGCCATGCGACCACGAAGTCCGCGAGATCTTCAGCCTGCCCCTGGAGCAGGTGCTCGATTCAGGCAGTTATCGTCGCCATACCGTCATTCGCAGGGGGCAAGGTTTAGAAATGTATTCCATGAACTCCGGGATTCGCACGGTCTGGGGCGCGACCGCCGCCATTCTCCATGATCTGGCCGGCAGAGCATCAGGGGTCTGAAGAGCGGTTTTCCGGACCCCTTCAGTCCGTGATCGGTCAAATACCACCCAATGCGACAGGCACCAGAACGCCATCAAGCTCAAAGAATCGACCAAGCCGTTCACCTTGAGCGCGGCCCCGGGCAAGGCGACTCGGCGCCCCGCCCCCACCCCCCGGGGCAAGGCCGCTCGTCGCCCCGCCCCAAAACCCGCTTTTTAGTCCTCCTCGCGCAGCCCGAACAAAAGCTCGACCCCGCGTTTGTCCTCGGGCTTGACCATGATGTGAACATGGTCATTGGCTTGCAAGACCGTATCCCGGTCAACCGGCAATGCCTGGTTGCCCCGCACCAGCAGCAGGATGTCGGCGCCTTCCGGCAACGGTAATACACCGGCTCGGTTACCGGTGGCCAGGGCGGCCGGTTCGAGTCGGAACGAAATGATTTGCACCGGCAGCGTCTCGATCGCGTTGATCTCCAGTACCGGGCTGGGCCGTT
>SL_3KL_010_SEDDRAFT_10000501_pt1 | contig 32295 bp, 27 predicted proteins | sample SodLakKL_010_SED_2_FD_10381 | JGI IMG/M metagenome (IMG submission 10381)
GCGATCCATCTACGACCCGGCGACAGTCGCGGCGTTCCGCAGGGGCTTGCGTTCCGGCCCCCGGACGCCGCGGTGCAATACAGGAAGACCCGCGACACGAAAGCCATCATGATGATAGCCTTTTTGATGCTCCACACATTTTGGTGCGCTGGGCTCACAATTACATAGAGATAAAGCCACGAGCCCTTGAAGCACCCCGGAGCATTCATCCTGACCGGGATAACCAAAGGAGGAAGTCATGACCCATCGATTGACGCTGTCCATCGCAACCATCCTGCTGTTGACGCCCGCACTCGCAGTTTCGCTGGAGCGCGTCGCTCCGCCGGATGATGCCGCCGTCTACTTCATCACGCCTTTCGCCGGTGAAACCTTCGAAGGGCCGGTGACCGTGCGGATGGGGCTGCGCGGCATGGGCGTCGCGCCTGCGGGTGTCGACGTCGAGGGAACGGGCCACCACCACTTGCTGGTAAACAAGCCGCTTGAAGCGGTCGACCTCGACGCTTCGCTGCCCTTCTCCGAGCAGACCCGCCACTTCGGTGGCGGCCAGACCGAGAGCACCCTCGACCTTCCCGAGGGCACCCACACCCTGCAGCTGCTGTTCATGGACTATCGCCATGTCAGCTTCGACCCGCCCGTGGTCTCCGAACAGATCACGATCACCGTCCGCTGACAATCAAGGCGATATCCGCCACCCCTCACGACGAACCCCCTCCCCCGCTTGCGGGGGAGCCCTCCCTGCAATGAACCCCTCCCCCGCTTGCGGGGGAGGGTTGGGGTGGGGGAAGGAAGTACGCCGCCACCAAGCGGCGCGCACTCACCGAAGGCCGCTTCCTGCACTACACTCCCGTACACACCGACCACATCGGAGGAGACGGCCATGGCATTTGCACTGTCCGACATGCAGATCACGAGCCCGGCCTTCATCCCGGGCATGTCGATCCCGGTACGGCACACCGGTGACGGCGAGGACATCTCGCCGCCGCTCTCGTGGGCCGGGGTCCCGGACGGGACCCGCAGCTTCGCGGTGTTCTGTCACGATCCCGACGCGCCCCTGGTTCCCCCGCGGGGAACCTACGGATTCGTGCACTGGGTGCTCTACAACATTCCGGGATCGGTAACCGAACTCCCGGAAGGTGTCCGGGATTTCACCGAGGGAAAAAACGACTTTGGCCGTGCCGGGTATGGAGGACCGATGCCACCCGCCGGACATGGTCCGCACAACTATTATTTCTGGGTGATCGCACTCCGGCATGCCCCACAGCTGCCGCCGGGACTGTCCCTGTGGGATCTGCTGAAGCGCATCGAACCATCACTGCTCGGCATGAACCGCCTGGTGGGATCCTTCCAGCGGGATTCATGATGCAATGATCGGTGACCGCGCTCTCAGCCGCAGCCATCCGCCGGCGCGTGCGAGGCGGCTCGAAACCATGGCGCACGGGTTGCGCACCCACGCGCTGGTCAAATGCGCGACATGCGTTCAGACTGGCGCCGGAGCCGCAAGGGGCGGCGTTGTTGTATTCAATCAGGGGGACTCTTTCGATGAATTCGGAAATACTGGACGATGCCGGAAAACTCATCTTGAGACTGGGTTTCGGCGTATTGTTCCTGATGCACGGGATCGACAAGGTGTTGCACGGTATCGATGGCATCGAGGCGCTGGTGGTCAATGCGGGGCTCCCGGCCGAAGTCGCCTACGGCGTGTACATCGGCGAGGTGCTCGCCCCGATCCTGATCATTATCGGCTGGCATGCCCGCATCGGAGCGCTCCTGACCGCGATCACGATGGCCTTCGCCTTCCACCTCGCGCACTCCCACGAATTCTTCGAACTGACTGCCCACGGCGGCTGGCAACTGGAGCTGCAGGGCATGTTCCTGCTTGCCAGCATCGCAATCGCCCTGAGCGGCCCCGGCCGGATCAGCCTCAACGGCCGTTGACGAATCCGGGCGATCTTTCGCCCGGTGGCCCCTGACGGGGAGGCGGTGCGGCGGCCATCCGCGCAGCCGGCGTCCGGTTCGAAACCGGGCGCCGGTTTTTCGGATCGCCGCGAGGCCAGTACAATCCGGGGTGGCCCAGCTTTGCCCGAAGGGCGGGGACACATCACCCAGAGATCTGAACGATGCCCGAGACCCTCATTCTGAGCGCGCGGTGGGTGCTGCCGATGGTGCCGCGCGGCACCGCCCTGGGCGACCACGCGGTAGTCGTGAATGGCGACCGGATCGTGGCGGTCCTTCCCCGCGAGGCGGCTCTTGCCCGGTACCCAGGCGCCGCGCAGCGGCACCTGCCGGCCCATGCGTTACTGCCCGGCTTCGTAAACGCTCACACCCACGCGGCAATGACCCTGCTGCGCGGGGTTGGCAGCGATCTCCCCCTGATGGACTGGCTTCACAACCACGTCTGGCCCGCGGAGGCCCGACTGCTATCGCCCGAATTCGTGCACGCCGGGAGCCTCCTGGCGATTGCGGAAATGATCCGCGGCGGAACGACCTGTTTCAGCGACATGTACCTGTTTCCCGAAGACACCGCCCGCGTGGTCGACGAGACCGGGATGCGCGGCGTGCTTGGCCTGACGGTGATCGATTTTCCGACCCCCTGGGCCGCCACCACCCGTGAGTACTTCAGCAAGGGGGCCGATCTCGTCGCCGCTTGGCAGGGTCATGAACGGATCGGCTTCACCGTCGCCCCGCACGCCCCCTATACGGTCGGCGACGAGAGTCTGGTGGAAATCCGCCGCCGTGCGGATTCGTTGGGTATTCCGGTGCACATGCATGTGCACGAAACCGCGCACGAGGTGGCCTCCGCCGTCACCGAGCATGGCGAACGCCCACTGGAGCGACTGGGGCGGCTGGGCCTGCTCGAACAGCCGCTTGCCGCGGTGCACATGACCCAGCTCGACGAGGCGGAGCTGGCCCGGCTCCCGGCAACCCCGGTGTCGGTGGTTCACTGCCCGGAGTCGAACCTGAAGCTGGCGTCGGGCTTCTGCCCGGTTCAGCAGCTGCTCTCGAGTGGCGTGAACGTGGCACTCGGCACCGATGGCGTCGCATCAAACAACGATCTCGACATGCTCGGCGAGATGCGCACGGCGGCATTGCTGGCCAAGGGGGTGTCCGGAGACGCGGCTGCTGTGGGTGCGCCGCAGGCACTGGAAATGGCCACCCTGAACGGTGCGCGAGCACTCGGACTCGAGGAGCGGATCGGCTCGCTCGAGCCAGGCAAGCTGGCTGATCTCATTGCCATCGACCTTGGGGATCTCGAGTACCAGCCCGCGCACGACCCCCACACCCAGATCGTTTACGCGGCGACCCGGCACGCGGTGACCGACGTCTTCGTCGGCGGCCGTGCATTGCTCCGGGACCGGGAACTGCTTACGCTCGATCTCGACGAACTCAAGCGCCTGGTGGAAACCTGGCAGGAACGCGTCCACGGGGCGCACTGAACGGAGCCGAAACGCGATGACCACAACGGATTCCGCGTCCCGTCCGGCCAACGTCGATGCCGCCGAGGTCGCGAAGTTCACCTCCCGCGCCGAGGACTGGTGGGATGCAACCGGACCCTTTGCGACCCTGCACGCAATCAACCCCCTGCGCCTGAACTGGATTGACGGACACGCCCGCCTGCGCGGCAAGCGGGTGCTCGACGTCGGTTGCGGTGCGGGCATCCTGGCCGAGGCGATGGCGCTGCGGGGCGCCGAGGTAACCGGCATCGACGCCGGCGCAGAACACCTCCAGGCCGCCCGGGGCCACGCCGAAGAGAGCGGCGTTGCGGTGACCTACCACCAGTCCACCGCGGAGGAATACGCCGAACAGCACGCCGACGCCTTCGATGTGGTCACCTGCATGGAGATGCTCGAGCATGTCCCGGACCCTGAGCTGACGGTCAAGGCTCTGTGCCGGCTGGTCGCACCGGGTGGTCATTTGTTCCTGTCCACGATCAACCGCACCCCACGGGCGTTCGCGGAGGCGATCATCGGAGCCGAGTACGTGTTGCGCCTGCTGCCTGCTGGAACCCACGAATACGCCCGGTTTCTGCGGCCTTCGGAGCTGGGCGAGGCCCTGCGCGCGGGGGGCGTCGACGTGGGCGAACTGCGCGGCCTGACCTATTCGCCCCTGACCCGCCGTTACCGCCTGACCCGTTCGGTGGCGGTGAACTACCTCCTCCACGCTCGGCGTCCGGAGGCCGGAGTGGAAACCGGAGCATGAGACGCCCGCTGACCGGCGTGCTGTTCGATCTCGATGGCACGCTGCTCGACACCGCACCGGACATGCACGGGGCACTCGAACGCCTGATGGGCGAACACGGGCTTCCGCCGCTGGCCTACGAAGCGGTGCGCGGGCACGTGTCGCACGGCTCGCGCGCACTGGTGCAGCTCGGGTTCCCCGACCTCGACGATCTTGCGCGGGAACCGCTGAAGCAGCGCTTCCTCGACCTCTACGCCGAGCACCTGTGCGACGCGACACGACTCTTCCCCGGGATGCAGGAGGCGCTGGCCGAGATGGAGGCGCGGGGGCTCTGTCTGGGTGTCGTCACCAACAAGCCCGCCTGGCTCACGATGCCCCTGCTGGACACGCTGGGCCTGACCTCCCGGTTCGCGACGATCGTCAGCGGCGACACCCTGCCCCAGCGCAAGCCGTCCCCGGAACCGATGCGTCACGCCGCGCGACAGGCCCGGGGCGAACCCGACGCATTCGTCTACATCGGTGACGCCGAGCGCGACATCGCCGCCGGGCGCGCGGCGGGCATGCGCACGCTGGTCGCCGGCTGGGGCTATATCGAAGCCGGCGAGAATACGCACTCGTGGGCGGCGGACGCACACCTGGCGGAGCCGGGAGACTTCTGGGCCTGGCTCGAGGGTCTGCCCGGCGGGTCGCGATGCCTGGCGAGCTGACCGGAGTTCCGGCGATCGTCTGGGCCTTTGCGGCCGCCCTGTTCGTCCTCGGTGTCGGCATCGGCCATGCTTGGGCCAGCAGCCGCCTGAACGCGCGCCTGCAGGTGCTGATGACCGACAACGCCCGCCTCGAGGCCGAGCGCGATTACGCCGAGCTGCGCCGCGAGGACCTGCAGGCGAGCTTCGAGGAAGCCCGCGAGCAACTGGGCAATGCCTTCTCGGCACTGGCCAACAACGCGCTGCGCGCGAACAACGCGCAGTTTCTCCGGCTCGCTCAATCGGTGCTGAACCAGCAACTGCTGCGCGGCCAGCACGAACTCAGCCGCAGCGAGAGCCGGTTCGAGGACCTCGTGAAACCCATTCGGGAGACACTGGCCCGGACCGAGTCCGAAATCCGGTCCATGGAGAACTCGCGCGAGACCGCCTTTGCCTCCCTGAACGAGCAACTGCGGCGACTGAGCGTCGACCACGGGGAACTGCAAAAGGAGACCCGCAACCTGGTGCAGGCACTGTCGCGACCCGGCGTGCGCGGGCGCTGGGGCGAGCTCACCCTGCGCCGGGCAGTGGAGCTCGCCGGCATGAGCGCGCACTGCGACTTTACCGAGCAGGCGGCACTAACCGGGGAGCAGGGCCGCCAGCGGCCGGACATGATCGTGCACATGCCCGGGGACCGTGCGCTGGTGGTGGACGCAAAGACCCCGCTTGATGCGTATCTGGCCGCCGTGGATGCCACCGAGCCCGGGGCGCGCACGACGGCGCTGAAACGCCACGCCCAGCAGCTCCGGGCACGCGTGGTCGAACTTTCGGGCAAGCGCTACTGGGCCGGCCTGGAACACACCCCCGAATTCAGCGTGCTGTTCCTGCCCGGGGATCAGTTTCTGGCCAGCGCGCTCGAGCACGATCCCTCGCTGCTGGAACAGGCGCTGGAACGACAGATCCTGCTCGCGACCCCGAGCACGCTGATCGCGCTGCTGCGCGCGGTGGAATATGGCTGGCAGCAGGCGCGACTGACCGCGCATGCGCTGGAGATCCGTGATCTGGGCGCTGAACTGACCACGCGTCTGGGCGGCCTCACGGAGCACCTGGGGCGCCTGGGACGGTCGCTGGAACAGGGCGCGGAGGCCTTCAACGCGACCGTAGGCAACCTGGAACGGCAGGTGATGCCGAGTGCGCGCCGCTTCGCGGAGCTGGGTATCCGGGCACGCAAGCAGCCAACGGTCCCGGACACGGTCGATGCCACGTTGCGACGGCCCGCTGCCGGTGATCCCTCCGATAAACCGCCCGGGTCAGCCGGGTCGCCCGAATCACCCACCTCTGATGGCAGCTGACCGCGAAGTCGCGGCGGCCTACGCCCACTGCCGGCGGCGGGCCGCAAGCCACTACGAGAACTTTCCGGTTGCGTCGCGCCTGCTGCCGCGGGGGCTCCGGGATCCGGTCGCGGCCATCTACTGTTACGCCCGGGATGCCGACGACCTCGCGGACGAGGATCCCCGCCCGACCACGGACAGGCGTCTGGCCCTCGAACGGATGCAGGCGCGGGTGCGTGCCCTCGACGATCCTTCCGCAGAGGCCGAGCCCGAATGGCGTGCTCTGGCGGATACCCTGCGCCGCTTCGACCTGCCGGTCGGGCTGTTCACCGATCTCGCCGACGCCTTCATCCAGGACCTGGACAAGACGCGTTACCGGGACTTCGGCGAGGTGATGGCCTACTGCCGGCGCTCCGCCAATCCGGTGGGCCGCCTGCTGCTACACCTCACCAACCACGCCTCGCCGGAGAATCTGGCCTGCTCCGATGCGGTCTGTTCTGCGTTGCAGCTGATCAACTTTTACCAGGACCTTGATCAGGACTTCGCCGAGCACGGGCGCATCTACGTTCCCGAGGATGAGATGGCGGTCCATGGCGTCACCGAAGCCCATTTCCGCGATCGCGTCAGCGACTTCCGGATGCGCTCGCTGATGCACCACCAGTACGGCCGCGCAGACCGGCTGCTGCGCGCGGGCGCGCCCCTTGGGCGCGCGTTGCGCGGGCGCCTCGGCCTGGAGATCCGGGCCATCATCCAGGGCGGCGCCCGGGTCCTTTGGCGCCTGCGCCAGCAGGAGAACGTCTTCTCGAGACCTCGGCTGCGCACCGGCGACTGGGTGCTGGTCCTCGGTCGCAGCGTGGCGCCCAAACGCCGCCGCCCGCCCCTGTAGGAGCGAGCCTGCTCGCGAACGCGCCGCAGGCGCGCCAGACACGCCCGGGGCCAATCCGACGCCCATTCGCGTGCAAGGCACCCTCCCACACGGCTGCCCCGGCCCCCTGCAGGAGGCGAGTCCTCTCGGCGATCCAAACGCCCGGGGCATGTCGCCCAGGGAGCTGGCCTTCTACGGTCAAGATGACGCTCCGCGGGTTTTCACGTTATCGTTCGCCGCTCCGGATCCGAATCCCCCGAGAGTCCATGTCTCCCGACGAATATTGCGAAGACAAGGCGGCCCGCAGCGGGTCGAGCTTCTATTACGCCTTCCGCTTCCTCAATCCGGAACGCCGTCGCGCGATCACGGCCCTGTACGCTTTCTGCCGCGAGGTCGATGACGTCGTCGACGACTGCCGGGAACCCTCCGTGGCCCTCGCCAAGCTGGAGTGGTGGCGCGACGAGGTGCAGCGGACGTTCCAGGGCGCGCCGCGGCACCCGATCACGCGCGCACTGGAACCGCACCTCGCCCCCTTCGATCTGTCGCAGGAATACTTCGAGGAAATCATCGACGGCATGCAGATGGACCTCGAATACGATGCCTACCCGGACTTCGCGACGCTCTCACTGTACTGCTACCGCGCCGCCAGCGTGGTCGGGCTTCTGTCAGCGCGCATCTTCGGCTTCACGGACCGACGCACCCTCAAATACGCCCATGATCTGGGCACGGCCATGCAATTGACCAACATCCTTCGTGACGTGCACGAGGATGCGGTCCGCGGCCGGGTCTACATCCCGCTGGACGAGCTCGAACGCTTCGCCGTGAAGCCCGAGGAGTTCCAGACCAACATCACCCGTGACGCGCACCGGGAACTGTTTGCCTTCCAGGCTTCCCGGGCACGTGAGCACTACGACCGGGCGCTCGCCCACCTGCCGGACGAGGACCGCCACGCCCAGCGACCGGGTTTGATCATGGCCGCAATCTACCGGACGCTACTCGACGAGATCGAACAAGACGGCTACCGCGTGCTGGAACACCGGATCCGCCTGACCCCGGTGCGAAAGCTCTGGATCGCGTGGCGCACCGCGCGCAGCGCCCGGCCGACGAAATGAACGGAGATCCCGTCGCGGTCATTGGAGCGGGCTGGGCCGGGCTCACCGCCGCACTGGTCCTCTCGCGAGCCGGACGCAAGGTGGTGCTGATCGAGGCCGCACCAACGCCCGGCGGGCGGGCTCGGACAATCGACTCCAAAGGGACACGGCTGGACAACGGCCAGCACATCCTCGTGGGGGCCTGCCGTCACGCGCTATCGCAGATGCGCGCGGTCGGGGTGAACCCGATCCTCGCACTGCATCCGGTTCCCTTCCGCCTGCTGATGCGCAGGCACGTGCCCAACGGCGCTCCGGAGAGCTCCTTGCTGGCTCCCCGCTCCACCCGCACCCGGGACCTCGGTGCGGCCTTCTACGACGCGTCCCGGGACGAAGGACTGCCGCGCCGTCTTCTAGGCCTGACGGGCGCGTGGCGGATGCTGCATCGGCCGCTGACCCGGGACCTGCCCGTGGCCGACTGGCTCCGGAGAAACGCCCAACCTGCCGGGTTGCGGGAAAGGCTCTGGGAACCGCTAAGCCTGGCCGTGATGAACACGCCGCCCGCGGAGGCGTCGGCCCGGATTTTCCAGAGCGTGCTGCGCCAGACCCTGCTGGCCGGTGACGGCCCCGCCCGTCTGCTGATCCCGCGCCGGCCACTGGGCGAACTCTTCGCGGAACCGGCCTTGCAGCAGTTGCGGACCCTGGGTGCGACGATACGTCTGGCCACTCGGGTCCAGGGGATCGAAGCACGGGACGACGACGGGTTCCTGCTGACCTTGCGCCACGGGGAGACCCTCGCCGCCGGCCAGGTGGTCCTGGCCACCGCCCAGCGCTCGGCTGTTCGCCTGCTGCCCGCGAAACCAGCGCTCGACGCACTGCGCCGGAATCTGGCGGAATTGGGCGAGCGCTCCATCTGTACCGTCTACCTGCACTACGGCAAGACGCCCCCCGAACTCCCCCCCTTGATCGGGCTGCTGGGCCAGCACGGCCATTGGCTGGTGCCCAGGAGACTGGTCGGGGATTCTCACTGGCTCTCGGTGGTGATCTCCGCAGCCGACGCGTACCCGATGCCCAACGCGGACAGCCGCTGGCGGAGGGTTGGACGGGAACTCGCCGCGACCTTTCCCGGACTTGGCGAGCCGGAACAGGGGCACGTGATCTGCGAAAGGATGGCAACGCTTGATGCCCGGCCGGGACTGGACGACCGGCGCCCGGATACCCGGACCCCGCTTCCCGGCCTCTACCTCGCCGGCGATTACTGCGCCCGGGGACTCCCGTCGACGCTGGAGGCAGCGGTCCAGAGCGGCCAGAAGGCCGCCGCGGCCGCGATCACCGACGGAATTCCAGACCTGGTGCGGCCGGCGGGGTGACGCCCGTGGCCGGCGCGTAGATCGACGCGGCGGTCTTCAAATGTCGCTGCCTAATTCCCGACCGTTGCCAACCGCATCTGGTGCGGTCGCGACCATCTGACACAGATCGGCGATGCTGTCGGCGCGCATCTTTTCCATCACCCGGGCGCGATACTTCTCCACGGTGCGCGGACTGATTCCCAGCTCGCGCGCGATCTCCTTGTTACTGAGCCCCTCGGTGACGAACTGCATGACCTCGAGCTCTCTGGGTGTCAGTTCACGGATCTGCGAGGCAATCCTGCCCTGCAGCGCGTATTGATCCCGTTGGCGCGAATCCTCGGCGAAGGCCTCCTCGACTCTCGCCAGCAGGGCCTCCGTCGAGAATGGCTTCTCGACGAAATCGACCGCACCGGCCTTCAGGGCCCGGACGGTGCTCGGGATATCGCCGAACGCGGAGATGAAGATCACCGGAAGGGTGCAGCCGCGAGCCTGAAGCTCTTCCTGAACCGCCAGACCGTCCATACCGGGCATCTTGAGATCCAGCAGCAGGCATCCTGACTGCTCGGGTTGGATAGCGTCGAACAGCTCCTCGGCCGAGCCATGGGCCTGCACCACGTAGCCCGCGAGCTCGAGCGCAAGTGACAGGGATCGCCGCATCGCGGGGTCATCATCGAGGAGGATCACCATCTGTGAATCACTCACCCATCACCCCCGTTGCGCCTGACTGGCAGCGAAAAGCGCAGGACAGCCCCCGGCGCTCCGTCGGTTTCGGCCCAAAGCCTGCCCCCGTGCGCCTCCACGATCGTTCGCGATACCGCAAGGCCCATACCCATTCCGGTATTCTTTTCCGTTTCGAATACTTCGAACATCTTTGTATTCCATTCTGCCGAAAGCCCCGGGCCGGAATCAATCACCGTCACCGTCGCCTGCTGTTTGGCAGCGCGCAGGTGAATGCTGATCCAGCGATCCTCGGAATCGTTGCGGTCGATAGCCTCGATCCCGTTGCAGACCAGATTCACGAGTACCTGCCCGATCTGCAACACATTGATCCGGGCCAGCACGGGTTCCGGCGGTAGGTCGAGTTCGAGTCGTACCGATTTTCTGCGCGCCAGCGGCATTACCAGCGAAACCGCCTCGCGGATGGGTTTCTGGAATTCACAGACTTCGGTGTGGATCTCGCCCCGACGCATGAAATGGCGCAGGCCGTCGATGATGCCGATCGCACGATCGACCTGCATGCGCAGGTCCGTTGACGCGTTCATCAGTTGTTCTCGGTCCACCGGCTCCTGTGCGCTCAGCGTTACCAGGGACTCGCTGTAAAGGCTTGCAGCAGCGAGAGGCTGAGCCAGTTCGTGAACCAGCGACGCCGCGAGAACGGTTACCGAACTCAGACGCGCATTGTGCGCGACTTCCTCCCGCCGCAGCCGACTCTCCTGCTCCGCGCGCACTCGGGAGCTGATGTCCAGGTGTGCGACCACGGCGCCGCCGACGCCGTCTTCAAGGGGTGTCACCGTTAGCAGAAACCACCGTGGGTATTCGGGGTGATGGCAGGGGTACTCCAGGGAAAACTCCGGACGTTTGCCGGCGATCACTGCCCGGATCCCTTCACAGGCCTGCTCGCCCAGTTGCTCCGGATCATTGTCCGATCGCTGCAGGCAGGCCTCGAAGTAATCGATGCCGATGCCGTATTCAAGCGACGCGTCGCCATCGTTTTCCCGCGCGAAGCGACGCCACGCCTCGTTCACCGCTATGATGCGGCCCGACGCATCGAGCACCGCGATCTGTGCCGACAGCGCATCGAGCACCGCCTGACGCTGGCGTTCGCTTTCGAGAAGCATGCTCGCGGCCTGTGCCGGCTCTGGACGCCCTGGTTCAGCCACCCCGTGGCCGGGATCACGGGCCGGCGCGGCTTTTACCGGCTCCCCGTGAGCCGGTTGTCTCGGCGATGCGCGTGGTTCATGCTTCATCCTGAAACTCCAGCTCGTGGGACTCGTGATCCGCGAGCCAGCTGCCCAGGAACGGCCTGGTCATTCGGCCACGCTCAATACTGACGCTGCACGATCCTGTCGCGCCGTTAATGCAAATTAATCGACTCGTGGTCGGGAAACAAGCCCGGGCGTCTGAAACGGCACGGAGTCTGACAGGCTGCTAGAATGCAGGGCGAACTGTCATGGCGCCCCGCGCTGCCCCTGAAGATGAAAATTCCCTTTCTCGCGTGCGGTTGAGGGGCGGGATGGCAGCTTTCGCGCCAACTCTCATGGCTTTCTGCGCCACCCGGGACCATGAATGCTCCCTCCCCCGCTTGCGGGGGAGGGTTGGGGTGGGGGCTCAGCGCCGGGCCCGGCCCTCACCCCTGGCCCCGTTACTAAGGGCATCCTGCTCTCCGCCCTTCGGGCCCGCCTGCGGCGGTTCGAGTCGCTCCCGGCGCCCCGGGGACAGATTTGCAAATCGGTCCCCGGCCCTTGGGCACCTTGTCCGCAAGCGGGAGAGGGAGCAATGCGCGACTTTTACGCTAACTCAAAGGAGACGGCCTTGCCCGAACTCGATCCCAGCGCCCTTCTCGACTACCGGCCTGATCCCGGGACCCTCTCGGGCCGGGTGATCCTGGTGACCGGCGCGGCCGACGGCATCGGTCGCGCCGTGAGCCTTGCTGCCGCCGCGGCCGGTGCGACGATCGTCCTGCTCGACCGCGACATCAAGCGGCTGGAGAAGGTCTACGACACCATCGAATCCCGCGGCAACCCGCAGCCTGCGATCTACCCGCTGAATCACGAGGGTGCGACCGTAAAGGACTATGCCGACCTCGCCGAGAACGTGCTGCAGTCGCTCGGTCGGCTCGACGGCCTTGTACTGAACGCCGGTTGGGCGGGCACCCTGACCCCGCTGAAGTACTACGAACCCGAATTGTGGGGTCAGGTGATGCAGGCCAACCTGAATGGTCCGGTGATGCTGACGCAGGCGGTCTTGCCGATGCTGGAAGACAGCCGGCAGGGCTCGATCGTGGTATCGACCCAGAACGCCCGCAAGGCCTTCTGGGGTGCTTTCGGCATCGCAAAGGCGGGGCAGGACGCGCTGATCGACATCCTGTCGCGCGAACACTCCGGCGATCAGGGCTTCATCCGGGTCAACGGCATCGACACCGGCCCCGTGCGCACCCGCTTTCGTGCGCTCCATTACCCCGGGGAGAACGCCCGGCTGCTGCCCAGGCCAGAACAGGTGGTCGGCCCTTACCTCTATCTCCTCGGCCCGGACGCCGGCCGAATCACCGGCGAGAACCTCTCGCTCGAGGGACTGATCGCGGCATCCGAATCCGCCGGAAAAGCGACCCCCCGCCCGGGCTAACTCCCATGGCCCTCTGCGCCACCCCCGACGATGAAAGCTCCCTCCCCCGCTTGCGGGGGAGGGTTGGGGTGGACCAATAACGGGGACAGATTTATAAATCTGTCCCCGTTATCGCCGATCACCGTAGTCAGTCCTCGCTATCGGTCGCTTCCCGTGTCTTCGGAAGCGGCGGCACGAAATGCATCACCTTCTCGACCACGTCGAGTTTCAGGTGCGCCTGGGCACGGAACCGGCCTTTGTAGGCCAGGTCCTCCTCCCGCAGTTCATAGCAGGTCGCGCCGCTGATGTCGGTCAGAACCGCGGGGATGCCGGCTTCCTGAAACGCGTAGTGACGCTTCAGGTAGAAGCTCTGGCAACACATTCCGACATAGGCCGGGACCTCGTCGGAGCGCATTTCCGTCAGCGTCTCCTGCAGGTGTTCGAAGTTCGTGATGGACACCACACGCAGACCCCGCTCCCGCGCCATCGCGTAGGCATCGCCCACCTCGCACTTGCCGCACTCGGAACAGCCGTCCCGGAAACGGAACTTGCAGTCCGCGAGCTTGGCACAGTAGGGAACCAGCATCACCGTGGCCTGACGCAGGATGTCTTCCGCAGCCTCGCCCCCCGGGCTGTGCACAATCAGGGTGTTGCTCTGTTCCCGGTTCATGCCGAACCGCGCCGCCTGGGATCTGCGCGCGACCGCCAGGTCCAGCAGGTGTTCGATATCGTCGGCCCCGAAGCCAAGCAGATCGACATCGGCAACCGCTTCAAGACCCGCGCGCAGGGCAGCCGCGCAATCGTCGAGCCGTTTACCGCGCAAGCCATCCGCCAGCCGGATGAGCAGATCGGACGGGCTGAACTGGACGGTGCCGCTGAACAGCGCGCGGTTGACTGACCCCGCCGAATCGACCTCGAGTTCGAGGTAGATCGCGCCGCCGGCCGTCTTCACGAAGGCCTTCATCGCGTCCGGGGAGAGGCCGGTGGATGAGCGGGTGTGCGTTGTCGCCGCGGGGGCTGTTCTCACGAGGTCCGGGCCCACAGGGGCTGCTTCTGCGGCCGGATCGAGGTCCAGCTGGAAGGCCTCGGCGAGCGAGTGTTTCAGCGCTTCAAGGATCTGCGCGAGCCTGGGGGGATATCCCAGCATGGCGCTGACGCTGCTCAGGCGTTCGCGGGCGCTGAGCACGCCTTCGTGAGAGAGCTTTTCTGTTGGAACACGCAGAACCTTCAGCATCGTTTCCGCGTCCGGCGTTGCGACCAGCAGGCTGCCCTGCAGCAGGACCCGGTCGCCGTGGCGAGCGGCGAAACCACTGCCCAGCTTGCGGCCTCCGGCTTCCACGTCGTTCGGAAAGACGAATTTCGCCGCAACGTCCAGACGATCGAGGGCGGCCACCATCGCCTCCCCATGAAGCGCAAGGATGTCTGCGAGTCGGGCTGGCCCGGAATGCCCCGTCGGCAAGACCAGCGACCAGCACAACTGCGCCGGGTCGAGGTACAACGCACCGCCGCCGGTCAGCCGGGGGACGACCTCGATGCCCTGTTCCTCGCAATAGTCCCCGCGCACGGCAATCGTGGCCAGCTCATGAGCGCCCGGCCGGGCACTGACGGGGTAACGGGCAAAGCGCAGCGCCGGTCCGCCGCGCAGGAGCTGAGCGTCAAGTCGTGCGTGTTCACCAGCGCTGCGCAGGCCATCGTCTGTCACCCTGCACGCCAGCCGCCGGAAGCGCAGGCCGGATTGTGCTGAATTTTTTGTCATCGCGTTTCCCCTGCCAATTGGCGCCAGCAGTCCATTTTGTATTGCGGCGCAGAAAACATTGCCGGCCGCAAGGGAAACGCCGGTTAATCGGCGTTTCCCTGCAGCACCTGGAGGTGCCGCCAGAATCGGCCACCTTGGGTGGTGGATTCTGATGTCACCTGCAAATTATCTGTGCAGCGCAGCGTGCGCTGAGAAAGCCAGGATGGCTTTTTTCAGCGCTTCCCGGTTGCATCCTTGCCTTCATTTTTGAACCTTGTTGCCTACACTTTAGGCCATTCGAATCCTGTTCCGAGTTGATTTGGATCAGACAGTGGCGCAGACACTGATGGGACCATGGGGTCGAAATGCTGCCATTCGGCCCGGCGGGCCAAGCCGCAGCGAAACCAAATTCAAACGGGGGTTCGTCGTGATGAGCAACTGGCAGCAACTGGTGCAGGCGGTGGAACCCCTGCAGGATCTCGAACTCGACGCCGACTTGGTCCGGGACCTCGAGCAACCTGGTCAGCAACCCGGGCATCAATCGGGCCATCAAGTCCCGGAACGCGTCGCGCACCCGGTCCACTTTTACACGCCCACCTTCAAGTCCTACCAGACCTCCGAGATAAAGAGCTGCGGAAAGAACGCGTGGCCTGCGGTATCGGTCACCGGAAGCGAATGCAAGCTGCAGTGCGACCACTGCAAGGCCGCCATCCTGGAACCGATGATTCCTGCGCGCACCCCCGAGGCCCTCTGGCGGGTGGTGAACGAACTGATCGACGACGGCGCACAAGGCCTGTTGCTGACCGGCGGGTCGAACCATCGCAACGAGGTCGAATACGCCCCCTATTACGAGACCATCCGGCGCATCAAGGACAGCCATCCCGAATTCCGCATTGCCGCCCACGCCGCGCTGATGGATGAAAACGCCGCGTTTGCGATGGCGGACGCGGGCGTCGACGTTGCGATGATGGACGTGATCGGCGCCCAGGAGACCATCACGAACGTCTATCACCTGCGCCGCTCGGTCGACGACTTCGAGGCCACTCTGGAAAATCTGGTCCGCACCTCGATGCGGGTGGTGCCCCACATCGTGATCGGCCTGCACTACGGGCGGATGCTCGGCGAATGGCGGGCGCTGGAGATCATCCAGCGGCATCTGCCCGACGCGGTGGTCCTGGTCGTCGTGATGCCCTTCTATGCGCCGGAAAAAAAGCCCTTCGTGACCCCGGACTCCTCCGATGTCGGACGCTTCTTCCAGTCGGCCCGCCAGGCCCTTCCCGACACCTCGCTGCTGCTCGGCTGCGCAAGGCCACCAGGCGAGTCCCGGATGCAGATCGACACCTACGCGGTAATGGCCGGGCTCGACGGCATTGCGCACCCGGCCGACGGCGCGGTGGAACTGGCCGCGCGCCTGGGGCGCAAGGTGCGGGTGACGCCGGCGTGCTGCTCCATCGTGGTGGGTGACGAGGTGATGGCGGTACAGGACGCGTCCGACGGGCTCGAACTGGACATCGACACCATCCTGCGCGAGGAGGCGCGCCGCCGCGCCGGAGTTCGCGGCATCGGCATCCCGGTCGTGTCCGCTTCCGGACCGCGTACAGGAATCCCTGCGTGAACACTACGGTCCCGGATCTTCAGACCCCGGCCCCGAACGCGATGTATCCGTCGTCCGGGACCATTGTGGAGCGGTTACCGAACGACTTCCTGATGTTATTGGAGCCCGACAATGCGTGATCAGAAGACCCTGCGCGTAATCGATACCGGCCTGCGCCGCGCCGCCGAAAACCTTGCGCTCAACCGTGCACTGCTGGAATCGCACCAGGAAGGGACCTCGCCCCATACGCTGCGATTCCTGCGCTTCCGGCCATGCGCGCTGGTCGGCTTTCACCAGAGTGTCGACCAGGAGCTGCGCAGCGACTATTGCGCAGAAAACGGCATCGACATCCAGCGACGGATCACCGGAGGCGGTGCGATCTACTTCGACGAGACCCAGATCGGCTGGGAACTCTACCTCGACAAGCGTTTTCTCGGCAGCGCAGAAATGCCCGCGATCGCCGAACGCATCTGTCAGGCGGCTGCCCGCGGCATCAGCGCGCTCGGGGTCGATGCGCAGTTCCGTCCGCGCAACGACATCGAGGTGGACGGGCGCAAGATCTCCGGCACCGGGGGCGCCTTTGACGGCGAATCCATTCTGTATCAGGGGACCCTGCTGATCGATTTCGACGTCGAGCGGATGCTCCGCGTGCTGCGCATACCCGCGGAGAAGCTGTCGGACAAGGCGATCTCATCGGCACGCGATCGGGTCGCGAACCTGAAGGATCTGCTCGGTCAGCTCCCGCCCTTCGAAGAGGTGGAGCAGAGCCTGGCAGCTGCGTTCGCCGACGCCTTCGACGTTGAACTGGAGTGGTCCGACGCACTGAATGAGGCGGAGGAACGCAAGTTTGCCGAGGCGCTCGCGGAAATCGACGCTCCGGAGTGGATCTATCAGCACGATCGGCCATCAGCGGAAGCCGGGGTACTGGAGGGTCTGCACAAGTCGGCCGGCGGCCTGATGCGGGCGGCGCTGGCGATGGACCACGCCCGCGACCGGATCAAGCAGGTCTGGATCACGGGGGATTTCTTCGTGAAGCCCGGCCGGACGGTGGTCGACCTGGAGGCCAGTCTCCGGGACACGCCGGTCGGCGAGCTGGAGACAAACATCCGCCGCTTCTTCGACCGACACGCGGTCGAGATGCTGATGCTCACCCCCGACGACTTTCTGACCGTTTTGCGCAACGCGCTCGCAAAGACCACGGTCTCCTCCGGCGCCGCCGACGCGCGGCCGTCGTGAGGACCGCCGACCTCCTGGTGGTTGGCCTCGGGCCGGGCGGGGCCAGCGCAGCCGGCCGGGCTGCGGCGGCGGGCCTGGACGTGGTCGCGGTCGACCGGCGCCGGGTGCTCGGCGAACCGGTGCAGTGTGCCGAATTCATCCCGACCCCGATGTCCCGCTACGCGCGCGAGTTCCCGGTGCGCCGGCAGACGATCGGCGGCATGGCCAGCATCCTTCCCTCCGGGCAGATTCATCGAAGCGACTTTCCGGGCCTGATGATCGATCGAGCAGAGTTCGATCGCGCGCTTGCCCGGGAGGCGCGCGCGCAGGGTGCCGATCTGTGGAATCCGGCCCGACTTACCGATCTCGACCCCCTGCGGCAGCAGGCCACGGTGCGCTTGCACGGGCGCGAGGTGTCGCTGCGATACCGGACACTGGTTGCGGCCGACGGTCCCCATTCGACCGTGGCTGCGCGGCTCGGTTTGCCGAGACTGCGAACGCTGCGGACACGGCAATACACGGTGCCGCTCAACCGGCCCGTCGAGGAGACGCTGATCTGGCTCTCCGACGACTATCCCGGCGGCTATGCGTGGCTGTTCCCGCGGGGGCACGAAGCGAATCTCGGCCTGGGCGTCGATCCGGCCCTCCAGCGGGAGATGAAGACACCGTTGGACGATCTCCACCGCCGCCTGACCGCCGAAGGGCTGACCGGGGCGGTGGTTCTGCGCCGAACCGGGGGTGCGATTCCCGTTGGCGGCCCGCGCGAGCGCCTGCACGAGGGGTGCACGCTGTTTGTCGGCGACGCCGCGGGCCTGACCCACCCCATCACCGGAGCCGGCATTGCCGCGGCGGTGATCTCGGGCGAGCATGCCGGCACGGCAGCGGCTGCATGGCTGGCCGGGGACAGCGCTGCCCTGGAGGAATACGCCGAGGACATGCGTGACCAGTTCGGTACCGCACTCGAACGCGCGGTGGAGCGGCGTCAGAGCCTGCAGACCGTCTGGCATACGCCGGCAGCCTCGCGCGATGAGATCCAGCGCCGGGGGTGGATTGCCTTCGACGACTACTACGAGGCCGCGACGGCATGACCGGCGACCTGCCTACAATCAATCAATGCAAGTAATCCCGGAGGCCATGACATGAACGCCCGACTCGAGTCCGTGGCAACACCCATGAACTTCTACCATCCCCGCGACCTTGAACGGACCCCGGACATGCGTTCCCCGGAGTACGTGCAGATGTCGACCGCCGCCGCGATCACGCTGGGGCTGGTGCACGGAAACATGCACCGCACCGCTTGCACCCACTGCCTGAACCTGCTGGTAACCTATCCCGAAGGCTGCCGAGCCAACTGCAGCTATTGCGGTCTTGCGCGGCACCGGGAGGAGGAAAGCGCCTACGCTGACCGCAACTTCATCCGCGTCGACTGGCCTACCGCCCGCTATGACGAGGTGATCGAGCGGGTCCGCAACCGCGGCGACCAGGGTGCCTTCGAGCGCATGTGCATCTCGATGATCACGCACCCGGACTCGGGGGATGACACGGTCACCCTGCTGGACCGGTGGGTTGCGGAGGTACCGGATGTCCCGGTATCGATCCTGTCGAACCCGACCACGATGCGCTACGCGGAAATAGAGGACCTGCGTGATCGCGGCGCCGACATCTTCACCGTCGCGCTGGACGCGGTCACCCCCGAGCTCTTCGAGCAGACCCGGGGCAAGACCGTCGACAGCCCGCACCGCTGGGATCGTTACTGGCGGGCGCTGGAGTGGGCGGCGGAGATCTTCGGGCCGGAGAAATTCGGGGCGCACCTGATCTGCGGGATGGGCGAGACCGAGCGGGACATGATGGAGGTCTGCGAGCGGATCCGCGACATGGGCGGCCACAATCACATGTTCGCGTTCTTCCCGGAACGGGGATCGCGGATGGAGGATCGTCCGCCGGTTCCGCGCGATCACTGGCGCCGGGTACAGCTCGGTCGCTTCCTGATCGACTTTGCCGGCGCGCGCGTCGCGGACATGCGCTTCGACGCCGACGGGCGGATCGTCGATTTCGGTCTTGACCGTCGGGAGCTGGACGCGGTGATCGACTCCGGCCAGCCCTTCCGCACCTCCGGTTGCCCGGGCCGGACGGACGACACCGTGTCGGCCTGCAACCGGCCCTACGGCGATTCCAGCCCCGCGGACATCTTCAGCTTCCCGTTTGCACTGAACGAAAAGGACGTCCACGTGGTGCGCCGGCAAATGGCCGGCGAAGCGGTCGGGACCTTCGACTTCGAGGCGGACGACTGAAGCGTCACCGGGGGACGACCGTCACCGGGGACGAACGCTTCCGGGGGCAGATTTGTAAATCTGTCCCCCGTCCTTCGACCGGGAAAAACCCGGTGCGCTAGCGCATCCCCGGCTGAACCTGCTCCTGGATCTCCTGCATCCTCTCGAGCAGGCGGTCCGTCTGCGGATCCTCACGTCGCATCGCGTCCAGCATGTCTTCCTCGAGCGCCTGCTGGGCGGCCTGGACCTCCGGATCCCGCATCGCCGCCTGCTGCGCCTCCTGCAAGTCGCGCTGCGCCTCGCGCACCTCGCGCGACTCCAGGATTTCCCGGCGTTCCGCGTCGGTGCGGGCCTCTTCCATCCTGGCCTGCGCGGCGAGCAGGTCTTCCATGATTGCGCCGGGATCATAACCCGCCTCGCGCATCTTGTCCGTCACCAGGTCTTCCAGGGCGTCCGCCTGTTCGCGCAGCTCCGGGTTGTTCTCGACCGCCTGCTGCTGGATCTGCGCGAGTCGCTGCTGGATCTCCATGAACTCCCGCTCCATCGCGCCTGGCTGCTGCCCCATCTGGGCGACGGCGGCGCCCGAAACCGCCAGCGCAAGCGCTGCCGCCGCCAGCATCTTCAGACCCTTGAGCATGTCGTGTCGCTGCATTTGAGCTTCCTCCGGTTTCGCGGCGAATGCCGCCTGTTCGAGGAGCTTAGCAGCCCCGGAGGCGCGAACTCCATGACTCGGCTGCGGTGGATCCCGCCCGGTGCGCCAACGCCATGCTCCGCTCGGCTATAATTGAGGCCCTTCCCTTCCGTGCCGCTCATGCTCGGGGTTGAACCCCGTCACCAGCGGGGCGTCATAGGGCCGCGCGCCCCCGTTTCGTTCCAGAGATCCCGATGCCCCGACCAGCGAATCTCCTCCGCAAGCTCCTGCCGCTGCTGATCCTCGTTGCGGCGGGCGTTGGCTTTCTTGTATTGCGCGCCACCGGCCCGACCGCACCCCCCCCGACTGAAAGCGAACGGGTCTGGCAGGTCAGCGGAATCGTCGTGGAAACGGATACCCACCGGCCAACCCTCGACCTGTTCGGAAGAACGTCTTCCCCTCAGACCGCCATTCTTCGGGCGGCCGTCGAAGGCGAGATCGACGCGGTGCCCGCCCGGGCCGGCCATGTTGTTGGGGACAATGCGCTGCTGGTAAGTATCGACCCCGCGGAGACCCGCCTCGGTCTCGAACAGCGGGAAGCCGACCTGCTTGAAGCGGAGGCGGCCGTGGAGAGCGAAAGACTGCGCGCCGAAACCGACCGGCGCATGCTGCGCCGCGAGCAGGCCCTGCTTCAGATCGCCGAGCGCGCCCTCGAGCGTGCGCGCGACCTGCGCACTCGCAATCTCGGCTCGGACGCCGAGGTCGATGAGGCCCAGCGCAACCTCGAGCAGGCCCGCGTGACGGTGGACAGCCGCCAGCAGGCGATCGCGGAGGCCCCCAGCCGGCTCGCCCAGGCAGAGGCGCGCGTGCAGCGGACGGGAGCCGCTGCCGAGCGCGCCCGGATCGATCTCGGACGCACCAACATCCATGCCCGCTCCGCGGCTCGCCTGGTCGAAGTGCACGTCAGTCCGGGCGAGCGGGTCCGTGTTGGTGATGCTCTCGTCCGCCTGTATGTACTGGATGATCTCGAGGTCCGGGCAAGCCTGCCGGAAATGTTCGTGCCCCGCATCCGGGAGCTCCTCGATGAAGACATTCGCCTGCTCGCACAAGCGATGGTGGGGGGACGCCACGTGCAGGCGTCGCTGGATCGGCTCGCAGGTGAGACCCGCGCCGGCGAGGCCGGCATCAGTGCCGTCTTCCGGGTCATCGACGGGGCTGAAGCGCTGCCGCTGAACCGCTTCGTGAGCCTGCGTCTCGGCCTGCCGGAAGAACCCGGGAGCGTGGTGGTGCCCTTCGAAAGCCTGTACGGCCGTGACCGGGTCTACCGCGTGGTCGACGGCCGCATGCAGGGCCTCGCGGTCGAGCGCCTGGGCCAGGTGACCGACCTGAACGGACGCACGCGCGCACTGATCCGCCACCCGGATCTGGAAGACGGCGATGTCCTCGTGGCGACCCGGCTGCCCAATGCGGTTGACGGACTCCGGGTCGAGGTCGAACTGAACGGTCCGGACGAACAGGGTTAAAGCAACGATGAGCACGATGGTGACCGCGGGTGACGGCCCCCCAGACACGCCTGAACGCCATGGCGGGCTGATCGAACTCTTTCTGCGGCACCGGCTTGCCGCCAACCTGCTGATCGCCCTCATGGTGCTGGGCGGCTCCTTTGCACTGCTCAACCTGAACACGCAGTTCTTCCCGAACTTCGAGCTCGACATCGTTACCGTGAGGGTCGTCTGGACCGGCGCCAGCGCCGAAGACGTCGAGCGCGGCATCACCGATCCGCTGGAGCAGGATCTGCGCACGGTCGATGGCATCCGCGACATGACATCGACCTCCGCACTCGGCGTCTCTTCGATCACCATCGAGTTCGAGGCCGGAACCGACATGACGCTGGCCCTGGAACAGGTCAAGGACCGCGTGGACCAGCAGCGCAACCTGCCGGACGAGGCCGAGACACCCGTGGTCACGCGCATTGTCCGCTACGAACCCGTCGCCACCCTGCTGGTGAGCGGACTGGACAACATCGACGAGTTGCGCACGCTCAGCCGCCAGTTTGAACGTGAGTTGCTCGATCGCGGGATCGCGCGGGTCGAGTTCACCGGATTGCCCGAGGACGAGATCGCCGTCCAGGTGCCGGCGGTCGTGCTCTATGACACCGGGTTGACACTCGGCGACATTGCCCAACGCATCGAGGGGCTCAGCCGCGATATCCCGGCAGGCAGCGCCGGGCGCGCGGACACCGCACGGCAATTGCGCAGCCTCGATCAACAGCGCGAGGTGATAGGATTCGAGGACCTGCCGCTCCGTTCCGATCCCGATCTCGGGCTGCTGCGCCTGGGCCAGGTAGCCGAGATCGAGCGGCGCCCGCGCGACGGCGAGGTGAGCGTCAGTGTCGACGGGCGGCCGGCACTCGAGATGCAACTGATGCGTACCGAAACCGGCGATTCCCTGGAGGCGGCACGTACGCTCCAGGAGTGGCTGGAGAAGACACGGCCTGCCCTGCCGCCAGGCGTGCAGATCGAGGTCATCGATGCCTTCTGGGAGCTGTTGCAGGAACGCATCCTGCTGTTGCTGAAGAACGGCGCGGGAGGGCTGCTGCTGGTCCTCGGTATCCTGTTCCTGTTCCTGAATAGGCACGTGGCGTTGCGCGTGGCGCTGGGCATCCCGATCGCTTTTACTGCCGCGCTGATCGTCCTCTGGGCCGTGGGCGGCTCGATCAACATGATCTCCCTGTTCGGTTTCATCATGTCGCTGGGGATCATTGTCGACAACGCGATCGTCATTTCGGAGCACGCCTACACGCTGCACCAGAAGGGTCAGGGCGCCACCGAGGCGGCCGGCAACGGCGCCCGCCGGATGCTGGCGCCCGTGATCTCGGCATCGCTGACCACGGTGGCCGCCTTTCTGCCATTGATGCTCGTCGGCGGAATCATCGGGAACATCCTGTTCGATATCCCGCTGGTCGTGATCTGCGTGATCGTTGCGACCCTGATCATCGCCTTCCTGATCCTGCCCGCTCACCTGCAGGGTGTGCTCTCCCGGCTTGAGCCACCGCGAGCGGGCAGCCTGCGGGCGCGTTTCGACGGTGGCTTCGAGCGCTTCCGCAACGGCGCCTTCCGCCGGACAGTGTCCCGGGCGGTCGATCATGCCGGCGTCACCCTCGCGCTGGCCATTGGTGCGGTGATTCTTGCGGTCGGTCTGGCGGCGAGCGGACGCATCGGCTTCACCTTCTTTCCCGCGCCGGAAGGCACAACGGTCAATGCCGGCGTGAATTTCGTCGCCGGTACCCCGCCCGAGCGCGTCGACGCCTTCCTCGAGTCCGTGGAACGAAAGCTGTACGAGGCCGAGGACGCGCTGGGCGGCGGACTCGTAACCGCGGCAGTCGTGCGCCGCGGTCTCGGTATCGACCCCGGAGACGGGAACGCCCCGCGCGGGGAACAGTTCGGTAACATCCAGGTGGAACTCGTGTCCCCGGAGGCGCGTACCGTGCGTAACCGCGAGCTGATCCGCGAGTGGGAAGAGCGGGTTCGGCTGGCCCCGGGTGTCGAAAACTTCAACATCAGTGAACGCACGGGCGGCCCCCCCGGCCGCGACCTCGATGTCCGCCTGACCGGGGACGACCCCAACCGGCTCAAGGATGCGGCCCTTGATCTCGCGGAACTCTTCGCCGACTTTGCCGGGCTCTACGCGATCAACGACGACACCCCCTTCGGACGCGAGCAGCTGATCTACTCGCTGAGCCCCGAGGGGCTCGCGGTGGGACTGACCACGGACAGCGTGGGTGCGCAACTCCGGGATGCCTTTGATGGCCGACTGGCGCAGATCTTCCAGGATGGTCTGGAGGAGGTCGAGGTCCGGGTCCGTCTTCCGGACCGGGAACGCCACCACACCGAGACCCTCGAGCGGCTGCAGATCCGGCTCCCTTCGGGTGAATGGGCCCCGCTGGACAGCGTGGTCGAGATCCGGTCGCGCCAGGGCTTCGAGACCCTTCGGCATGCCGACACGCGGCTGGCAATCCATGTCTCGGCGGAGGTTGACCGTGCGGTGAACAACGCCGCCCGCGTGCGCGCCGCACTGGAAGACGGGCCACTCGACGAACTGGCGCAGCGCCATGGCGTGGACTACTCCTTCGAGGGCCGGGCCGCTGACCAGGCGGAAACCTTCGCCGACATGCGCGTGGGGCTGTTCCTCGCGCTTGGCCTGATGTACCTGACCCTTGCCTGGGTCTTCGCGTCCTGGGGCTGGCCGCTGATCGTGATGGCGATCATTCCCTTCGGGATCCTCGGGGCTTTCCTAGGACACTGGCTGCTGGGGGTGGAACTGACGATCCTGTCCATTTTCGGCCTCTTCGGCCTGACCGGGATCGTCGTCAACAACTCCATCATCCTGGTCAGCTTCTATCAGGGCCTGCGCGACGAAGGACTCGCTCTGCGCGAGGCGATCGTCGAGGCGTCGTGCCAGCGCCTTCGTGCGGTGATCCTGACCTCCGCGACCACCATTGCGGGCCTGACACCCCTGCTGTTCGAGGGGTCGCTTCAGGCCCAGTTTCTGATCCCGATGGCCATCTCCATTGTCTTCGGCCTTGGCGTCGCGACGATGCTGGTGCTGCTGGTGATACCGGCGCTGCTGCGTCTCTACGAAAACCGCTTCGATCGCGGTGCTCTCGCCGGGGCAACCGGACGCTGACGGCAGTGGAGTCCACCGGTTGTGCATGGGAACCCGCACTTTGCTAAGCTGATGCTGCAATGCACAAGCCGCGGACAGGCACCATCGACCGCGCCAACCGCCCTCGGGCCAGGAGCGTTTCGATGAGCGACCCCACCTCGCTTTCCGGCAAGACCGGCATCGTCACCGGCCTCGCCAACGAACAGAGCATCGCATTCGGATGCGCGCGCGCCCTGCACCAGGCAGGCGCTGACCTGATTCTGAGCTACGGCCATCCGAAGGCCGAGGGGCATGTCCGCCCGCTGGCCGAGGAGCTCGCCGATCCCCCGCTGCTTCTCTGCGACGTGCGCGAGCACGAGCAGCTCGAGGCCCTGTTCCAGGCAGCATCCGATCGCTGGGGCCGGCTCGACTTCGTGATTCACTCGATGGCGTTTGCCCCGGGTGACGACCTGCAGGGCCGGGTGGTCGATTCCAGCCTCGACGGCTTCCTGCTCGCGATGGACATCTCCTGCCACTCCTTCATGCGCATGGCGCGCCTCGCGGAACCGCTGATGACCGACGGCGGCTGCCTGATCACGATGAGCTACCAGGGGGCCGAACGGGTGGTGGAAAACTACGGCATCATGGGCCCCGTAAAGGCTGCGCTCGAGGCCTCCGTCCGCTACATGGCGGAGGAGCTCGGCCCGGCCGGCATCCGCGTGCTGGCGCTCTCGCCAGGACCCGTCGAGACCCGCGCCGCCTCCGGCATCCGCGACTTCGAGAAACTGCTGCAGGACGCGGAGAAGCACGCGCCCACGCGACGCCTGGTGACGATCGACGACATCGGGCAGACGGCGCGGTTCCTCGTCAGCGACGCGGCCCGTTCAATCACCGGCGTGACCACCCATGTCGACGGCGGACTGCACGTCCGGGCCTGAATCATGGCGGCTACCGAAACGCACATCGAAAACCGGACCTACGACGAAATCGAGGTCGGCGACACCGCGACACTCGAGCGGCGCCTGACAATGGAGGACGTAAAGCTCTTCGCGGTGATGTCGGGGGACGTGAACCCTGCACATGTGGACGAGGACTTCGCGAAGAGCAGCCGCTTCCAGGAGATCATCGCCCACGGCATGTGGGGCGGTGCGCTGATCTCGACATTGCTGGGCACGGAGTTGCCCGGCCCCGGGACGATCTACCTCGGCCAGACGCTGCGGTTCAAGAAGCCCGTGGTGCTCGGCGACATACTCACGGTCACGGTCGAGGCCACCGAAAAGGACGACGAAAAGAAGCGCATCCGCTTCCACTGCCGCTGCGAGAATCAGGAAGGCAAGACGGTCATCGAGGGAGACGCGGACGTCCTTGCACCCACGGACAAGGTCAAGCGCCCGCGGACGCTGATGCCCCAGGTGCGCATGGCCGAGCGCGCCCATCTGCACGAGCTTCTGGAGGCGGCCTCGAGTCCGGAGCCGCTGCCTACAGCGATCGTGCATCCGGTCGATCCGCATTCCCTGAAGGGCGCGCTGCAGGCCGCGAGCAAGGAACTGATCATCCCGGTGCTGGTCGGGCCGGAGGACCGCATCCGGCAGGCCGCAGAGGAAGCGGAGGTGGACATCTCCGACTTCCAGCTGATCTCCACCAAACACAGCCACGAGGCGGCCGAGCGCTCCGTCGAACTGGCCCGCGAGGGCAAGGTCGGGGCGCTGATGAAGGGCAGCCTGCACACCGATGAACTGCTGCGCGCGACATTGCACAAGGAAAGGGGACTGCGGACCGAGCGCCGTCTGAGCCACGTGATGGCGTTCGACGTGCCAACCTACCCGCGCCCGCTGTTCATCACCGACGCCGCGATCAACATCTATCCGACCCTGGAACACAAGGCCGACATCGTCCGCAACGCGATCGAACTCGCCCATGCGATCGATATCGAGGAACCCCGCGTCGCGATCCTGTCCGCGGTCGAGACGGTGAATCCGAAGCTCTCGTCGACGGTGGAGGCTGCTGCCCTGTGCAAGATGGCAGAGCGCGGTCAGATCAAGGGCGGCTTCCTCGACGGACCGCTTGCCTTCGACAACGCGATCTCGGAGAGTGCCGCCCGCACCAAGGACATCAAATCCGAGGTCGCCGGCCGGGCCGACATCCTGGTCGCACCGGATGTCGAGGCCGCCAACATGCTGATGAAGCAGCTGACCTACCTCGCCGACGCCACCGGTGCCGGCGTCGTCGTCGGCGCCCGCGTCCCGATCATGCTCACCAGCCGCGCCGACGACGCCCTGACCCGCATGGCCTCCTGCGCCCTCGCCCTGCTCCTGGCCGAGTACCAGAGCCGCCATTAGACGTGTGCCAGGACACTAGGGAAACGCTGATTTATCGGCGTTTCCCTGCGGCACAGGGAAGTGCCGCCAGAATCAACCACCGCAGATGGTTGATTCTGAAGCAAGCTGCAAATCACATTTGCAGCGCAGCGTGCGCTGAGAAAGCCAGGATGGCTTTATTCAGCGCTTCCCTAATGGGCCATGCGATACACTGGAGCCCTGTCCACCCCAAGGGTCTTGTGGCGCCACGCGCGGACGCCTCCGGAATGCGGATACGCGAGCAGGCCGTGACCAGCGCCGTGGCGGCACGACCCCATCAACAGGAGGTTCGCGATGTCCGGTGATCTGCTGGTGCTGAACAGCGGCTCGTCCAGCCTGAAGTTTGCGCTTTACGAAATCGACCCCGATTCCCGAGGGGCGGATCCAGACCGGCACTTGAAGGGGCAGATAACAGGCCTGGACGCGACGCCGCACTTTAGCGTCGAGGACGCCTCCGGGAATCCGGTGGAGGACCGGCAACCGGCCGAAGACGGGGGGGCCTTCGGACACGAGCAGGCCCTGGAGTTCCTGATCGACTGGCTCGATGAGACACTCGAGGGGCGCAGTCTGCTCGCAGCCGGACACCGGGTGGTCCACGGCGGTCAGGACTTCGTTGGCCCGGTGCGGATGACCGCAGAACGGCTTGAACAGATGGAGGCGCTGGTGCCGCTCGCCCCGCTGCACCAGCCACACAACCTCGCACCGATCCGGTCGCTCTCCCGCTCGCGGCCGGACCTCTTCCAGTTCGCCTGTTTCGACACCGCCTTCCACCATACGCAGTCCAGGATCGAACGCCGCCTGGCCCTGCCCCGGCACCTCGCCGACAAGGGCCTGATGCGCTACGGCTTTCACGGGTTGTCCTACGAGTTCATCGCCGGTGCGCTCGCGAACCGCCTCGATCGGGAAGCGACGGGTCGTGCCGTGGTCGCCCACCTCGGCAGCGGCGCCAGCCTGGCTGCGCTTCGGGACGGAGAGAGCGTGGCAACAACGATGGGGTTCACCGCGCTCGACGGGCTGCCGATGAGTACCCGCTGCGGTGCACTCGATCCCGGGGCAGTACTGTTCCTGCTGCAGGAAGAAGGCATGAGCGCCGAGGAAGTGCGAACCCTGCTTTACGAGCAGTCCGGGCTGNTGGGCGTTTCCGGCATCAGCGGCGACATGCGCACGCTGCTCGAGAGCGACGAGTCGTCCGCCGCGGAAGCGGTCGATGTGTTCGTGCACCGCACGGTTCGGGAAATCGGCGCGCTCACCGCGATGCTCGGCGGTCTGGATCACCTGGTGTTCACCGGCGGAATCGGCGAACACGCTCCACCTGTACGCGCACGGATCTGTGAGGCCCTCGGGTGGCTTGGAGTCAAGATCGATGCGCAGGCCAATGAGGACCACCACGAGCGGCTCAGCGAGTCCGGGAGCCCCGTGGGTGTATGGATGATCCCCACGGACGAAGAGCGGATGATCGCCCGGCACGGGCTGAACCTGCTCCGTGAAGCGAGTGTCCTGTCACACGTCACCCGCTCCTGACAACACTTGCCAGGGCCCACCGTTTGTCCGGAAGATGGTGATCCCGCTGGCTCTCTTTTCACAGGTGTCCCGATGCCTCCGACCGGAATCGCTCCCCGATGACGCGGAGGGGGCGTTGAAACGACTCGCGACTCTGCTGCGGCGTCACTGGGGCGGGTTGGTGCTCGCCGCCCTGGTAATCCTTGGCCTGATCCTCGCCAACTGGCACACCCGCGAGCTGACGCAACTGCTCCAGTGGGGCGACCGCATCGCGGATCTCCCGGTGGCAGTCGTCGCGGTCGTGGTGTTGATGGCGGTGCTGTTCACCTTCGCGCTTCCCGGAAGCCTGATGCTGTGGGTGATCGCACCGTTTCATCCGCCCGTGGTGTCCGTGATCATGCTGCTCATCGGCAGCGTGGCCGGCGCGTTTGGTGCACACCGGTTTTCACACCGGGTCGGAAAACGCTGGTCGCCCGGAAAGAATGCGGAACGCGTTGTGGCGCTCCTCGCCAAGCGCAGCGACCTGCTCACCCAGACCGCATTGCGCGTATTTCCCGGGTTCCCCCATTCCTTCGTGAATTACGCGGGCGGCGTGCTGGGGCTGTCACTGAAGACCTTCTTGCTGGCCGCGGTGCTGGGACTGACCGTGAAGTGGGGCGTCTACGCCACCGCGATCCACGGCGCGGTGGAGGCGATCGAGACGGGGGACGCATTGCAGCCTTCGACGGTCCTGCCGCTGTTCGTGCTCGCGGGGCTGCTGTTGCTGGGTGCGCTCGTGCGGCGGCGGCTGGAACCCCCGGCATAGCGCCATCGAGTACGGCGGCTTGCCGCCGTTTCCTTGGACAGATTTCCCCCGCTGGCGTCGTATCACAAAAACCCTACTCCACGTATACTTACTCCGGGTCCATTCAACCGGCGGTAGACACGATGCAGTCCAGTGCGGGTTACCAGATCGTCACCCTCAACGAGTTCATCATCAATCGTCAGGGCGAGCACCCCGAGGCGAAGGGAGACCTGTCGCGACTGCTCCACCACATCGGCATTGCCGCGAAGATCGTGAACAAGAAGATCAACAAGGCCGGCCTGGTGGACATCCTCGGCAAGGCGGGCGAAGTGAACGTGCAGGGCGAGGACGTAAAGAAGCTAGACGTCTTCGCGAACGATCACTTCATGGCGGCGATCAAGGCCTCCGGCGAGGTCTGCGCAGTCGCCTCGGAAGAGAACCAGGAGATCATCACCTTCGACGAGGGACTGTCGCGCGAGGGCCACTACATCGTCTGCATGGATCCGCTCGACGGCTCCTCGAACATCGAGGTGAACGTCTCTGTCGGTACGATCTTCTCGATCTATCGCCGGCTGAGCCCCGGCGGGGAGCAGGCCGACATCTCGGACTTCCTGCAACCGGGAACACGGCAGGTCGCGGCCGGCTATGTGATCTACGGCTCGTCGACGATGCTGGTCTACACCACCGGAACCGGCGTGGATGGCTTCACTCTTGACCCCGGCATCGGCGAGTTCTGTCTGTCCCACCCGCGCATCCGGACCCCGGACACCGGCCGGATGTACAGCATCAACGAGGGCAACTACATCCACTTCCCTTTGGGGGTGAAGAAGTACATCAAGTATTGCCAGGAGATCGATCCGGACACGAACCGGCCGTACACGTCCCGCTATATCGGCTCACTGGTCTCCGACTTCCACCGCAACCTGCTGATGGGCGGCATCTTTATCTACCCCCAGACCCAGGCCGCTCCCAAGGGCAAGCTGCGACTGATCTACGAGTGCAATCCGATCGCCTTCATCGCCGAGCAGGCGGGCGGAGCGGCCAGCAACGGAACCGGTCGCACGATGGACGAGGTGCCGCACAGCCTGCACCAGCGGGTGCCGTTCTACGTGGGCTCCCGGGAGATGATGGACCGGGTGCATGGCTTCCTTGCGGAATACGGGTGAGGCGCGCAGCCCGCGGCCGATGCGTCGCGCCGCGGTGAGGGCCGGGCCCGACGCCCCGCCCCCACCCCAGCCCTCCCCCACAGGTGGGGGAGGGAGCTTTCATCGTCAGGGGTGGCGCCGTGCCATGGGAGTTAGGGCAACCCAGTGCTGAACCTCGCGGGGTCAGTGCTCGGCGATGAAATCCGCGACCGCATCGGCGACGTCGTCGGCGAAGAAGTCCCGGAAGAAGTGTCCAGCTCCATCGATGGTCGTCGTGCTCACCGCCTGCGCGTCGTCGAGCGCAGCCATGCGCTCCGGCAGGTCGGGAACCACGGCGTCTTCCGATCCGATCACCACCAGTGTCGGGACCTCGATCCCGTCGATCACGGTCGGGGTGTCGTGACCCTCAGCGGGGTCGTAATAGCCGAGAAAGGCTTGCGGCGAAACATCCAGGGACTCGCAGTAAAGGAAGCGCACATCCTGCAGCAGGGTTTCCTCCTGACCCATCCGCAGCAGTTCCCGCGCCTGGTCCAGGCGCACCACCAGCGGCATTTCGGACTGGGCCTCGTAGCTCGCCGCCGCACGATCCGGATCATACGTCGACGGCGCAACCAGAACCAGCGACCGGACGTCCCCGGATACCCATTCCTGCACGTAGCGGGCCATCTGGTTGCCCCCGCGGGAGTGTCCAAATAGGGTCACCGGCCCGAAGCCTTCCGACTCCAGCCAGTCGACCCAGGCATCCAGCTCGCGAAAATGATCCTGCACGCCATGGGTGATCGGGCGGTCACACTCGAACATGCCCTCGCGGGCGTCGATACCGTAGCTGAGATTCACCGACAGCGAGTTCAGTCCGTGATCGGCCAGGAGGTCCTGGACGGTCGCCATCGTCTCCATGCGCCCGTGTGCGAGCGTGCCGTGCAGCATCAGGATCACCCCATCCGCGGGGTCGCTGACCGACTGCAGGTGCCCGATCAGCGTCACTCCGTCGTGCTCCAGCGTGACAGGTTCCGCTGCCTGCCCGGCCAGCGGCAGACAGAGCAGCAGGGCAAGGATCCAGGGACGAACCAGTTTTTGGTGGCAATACATGCGAATCCTCCTTGGTTGCGGACGAAAAGCCCCTTCTGAAGCAAGCTGCAAATCACATTTGCAGCGAAGCGTGCGCTGAGAAAGCCAGGATGGCTTTATTCAGCGCTTCCCTAGAGGGCCATGTGGAAAGTTCGGTATCAGATCGCTTCGCCAGAATAGTTACCGAACTTCCCACATGGCCCTCTAGACGTTTCAGCCCCCGGATAATTTCGTCGGGAACTCATGGTAGAGTCTCGCGTCCAGACAATCCGTTACCGGCAAAAAAGAAAGAGGTTCCATGGCGCAGTACATCTATACCATGAACGGCGTAGGCAAGATCGTCCCGCCGAAGAAGCAGATCCTGAAGGATATCTATCTCAACTTCTTCCCGGGAGCCAAGATCGGCGTGCTCGGCTACAACGGTGCCGGGAAGTCGACCCTGCTCCGGATCATGGCGGGGCTGGACAACGACATCGTCGGAGACGCACGCCCCCAGCCGGGAATCCACATCGGTTTCCTGCCGCAGGAGCCGCACCTCG